>Ga0335073_10000278_pt1 | contig 66551 bp, 61 predicted proteins | sample Lox_Sample_22_FD_207093 | JGI IMG/M metagenome (GOLD analysis project Ga0335073, IMG submission 207093) | Soil microbial communities from Loxahatchee National Wildlife Refuge, Florida, United States - Lox_Sample_2.2 | ecosystem: Environmental > Terrestrial > Soil > Wetlands | place: USA... | reverse complement strand
GATGACGCGTCCAATCCACGAGCCGGTGGGAACCGGCGTGTTCGCCGTCGACACCTGGCACGCGCGCGAGCGCGCCGTTGCCGGCTATCTCATCGTCGAGGACGGCCTTGCCGCGCTGGTCGATACCGGCACCCACCTGTCCGCGCCGAATTTTCTGCGCGCCCTCCGCGAGCTCGGAATCGATGCCGAGCGCGTCGCCTACATCCTGCTCACCCACATCCATCTCGACCATGCGGGCGGTGCCGGCCGGCTGGCCGCGGCGCTGCCGCGCGCGCGCGTCGCGGTTCATCCGCGCGGCGCCGCGCACCTTGCCGATCCTTCGAAGCTGATCGCGGCCACCAAGGCGGTCTACGGCGCGGAAGCCTTCGCACGCGAGTTCGGCGACATCGTGCCGATCGCGGCCGGGCGCATCCTGGCACTGGAGGATGGGCAGCGGATTCCATTCGCAGGCCGCACGCTGGAGTTCATCCACACGCCCGGCCACGCGCTCCATCACCTGTGCATCGTCGACCGCGAGCGTGCCGAAGTGTTCTCGGGGGATACCTTCGGCATCAGCTACCGCGAATGCGATACGGCCGCGGGCGAGTTCATCTTCCCCACGACCTCGCCCGCTCAGTTCGATCCCGATCAGCTGCACGCCTCGGTGGCGCGCATCGCGGCGCTCGAGCCGCGCTCGGTGTACGTGACGCACTACGGCCGCGTCGGCTACTCGGCCAAGCTTGCGGCGGACTTGCATGCCGACATCGACGTGCTCGTCGGCATCGCGCGCGAGCTTGCCACGGCCCCCGATCGCACCGCGCGCATGCAGGCGGAAATCCACCGGCACTGGGCCCGGCGCCTCGCGGCGCACGGCTTTCGCGGCAGCGCCGCCGAGCGGCACCGCCTGCTCGACATGGATGCGGCGCTCAATGCCGCTGGGCTCGACGCATGGCTCAAGCGCACGGCCCTTTAGCCCGCCACAGCGCGGCCCCGGCCGCGCGCGCCGTCGTGCCGCGCGCCGTCGTGCCGTGCGCCGTGGCCCGGTGCGCCGCCGCGCTCTGTGCCGCCGCGCTGTGCGGATGCGCTTCCGCCCCGCAGCCCGCGCACCGCGCCCCGCCGGCGAGCACGCCGGCGCAAGCGCCGCCTCCGGTCTCCTACGATTGGCGACCGCTGCGTCTGGTGCCGTTCGGCACGCTGCTCAAGGACATGCCGGTCGCGCTCAACGAGGTGGTGCCGTTTCACGAAGCAGGGACCGGCGCGCAGGCGCAGAGCAGCGATTGCTTCTCCATGGATGGCGCCTCGCCCCCGTCGCTCAACGGCCGGCGTCCAGAGCTCTATCATCTGTGCTTCGAACACGATCGCCTGCATCGGATCGAGGCGCAGCTGCGGCTCGCGCCGGCCGAGGCGCAGCCCTTGCTCGCCGCGCTGTGTGCGCAGTGGTTCGGCAGGGCGCCGGATCGCGGCCCCGCGGCCGACGGCTGCACGGGCAGCGAGGCGGATACCGGGATCAGCGTGGAGGTCGCATCCGCCGGCGATTCCCCGGACACGCTGTCGATCACTCTCAGCGACGAGAGCTCGCCGCCGCGTGAGTAGCGCATCGGAGCTGCGCACATGACCGGCGAGCCCGAGCTGCTCATGCAGGGCGCGCGCGAGCTGCGGGTGGCGCTCGCACCGGAACAGATCGCCGCGCTCATCGGCCTGGTCGATCAGCTGGAGTCCGCCAACGCCCACTTCAATCTGACCGCGATCCGCGACCGCACCGGCATGCTGCGCAAGCACGTGCTGGACAGCCTAAGCGCGCAACCCTTTGTGACCGGATCGCGCGTGGCCGATGTCGGCACCGGCGCGGGATTTCCGGGCCTCGCGCTCGCGATTGCCAATCCGGCGCGCCGCTTCGCGCTGATCGAAGCCACCGGCAAGAAGGCGCGCTTCGTCGAGCAGGTCGCGGCACGCCTCGGGCTCGCCAACGTCGAGGTGGTGAACGAGCGCGCCGAACGCTACCGGCCGTTCGAGCCGTTCGATACGGTGATCGCGCGCGCGCTTGCCTCGCTGGCCGATTTCGTCGCCTATGCGGGGCACCTGTGCGCGCCGGGCGGGCGGCTCCTGGCCATGAAGGGCAAGCGCCCGGATGAGGAGATTTGCGCATTGCCCAAGTCGTTCCGCCTGGTGGCGGTCCATCGGGTCAAGATCCCGGGGCTGGACGACGAGCGTCATGTTGTGGAACTCTCCCCCGCTGGACCCCGGCCGCCCCAGAGGTCCAAACCGTAGGACGCGCTTCGCTCAATCGTCGACGAGAGGTTCCCTGTCCCCCATGAAGCGGGTCATCGCTATCGCAAACCAGAAGGGCGGAGTCGGCAAGACCACCACCGCGGTGAATCTCGCCGCCTCGCTCACCGCCACCAAACGGCGCGTGCTGCTCATCGACCTCGATCCGCAGGGCAATGCCACCATGGGCTGCGGCGTCGACAAGAACGCTCTGGCGCGCACCAGCTGCGACGTGCTGCTCGGTGATTGCAGCGCCGCGGAGGCGCTGGTGCCGGTGGAATTCGGCGGTTTCATGCTGATGCCGGGCAACCAGGACCTCACCGCCGCGGAGGTGCGGCTGCTCGCCATGATCGCGGGACGCGAGTTCAAGCTGCGCAACGCCCTGAAGCCCATCCGGGAGGAGTTCGACGTGATCCTCATCGACTGTCCCCCGGCTCTCAACATGCTGACGCTCAATGCGCTGGTCGCCGCCGATTCGGTCATGGTGCCGATGCAGTGCGAGTACTATGCCCTCGAAGGACTCTCCGCGCTGGTGCAGACCATCGACCAGATCAAAGGCAGCATCAATGCCGAGCTCGAGATCGAGGGGCTCCTGCGCACCATGTTCGACCCGCGCAACAACCTTGCCAACGAAGTCTCCGCGCAGCTCATCCAGCACTTCGGCAACAAGGTGTTCCGCACCATGATCCCCCGCAACATACGGCTCGCCGAGGCGCCGAGCTTCGGCAAGCCCGCGCTGTTCCACGACAAGGAATCGCGCGGCGCGCTCGCTTACCTGGCGCTCGCCGGGGAGATGATTCGCCGCGACGACGTGCCGGCGGCGCCCGTAGAATCCACGGCGTCGTCGCCTGGAATCCAAGAATGACCGTCAAGAAGCCGTCCCTGGGGCGCGGGCTCGCGGAGCTGTCCCCATTGCTGGCCCGCCGCATCGGTGTAACGGAACCGGATCCCGCGGCGGCGGTGCCCGCCGCCGCCGTCGCGGGCGAGCGCGTCGCCAATCTGCCGCTCGATCTGCTGCAGCGGGGCAAATATCAGCCGCGCATCGACATGCGGCCCGAGTCGCTGGTCCAGCTCGCCGAATCGATCAAATCGCAGGGACTGGTGCAGCCGATCCTGGTGCGGCCGCTGCCGGAGCGCAACGCGGGCGAGTCGCAGCGCTACGAGATCATCGCGGGCGAGCGGCGCTGGCGGGCGGCGCAGATGGCGGGGCTTGCGGAGATTCCGGCGGTCATCCGCGATGTACCCGACGAAGCGGCGCTCGCCATGGCGCTCATCGAGAACATCCAGCGCGAGGATCTCAATCCACTCGAGGAAGCGCGTGCGCTCGGCCGGCTGATCGAGGAGTTCGGGCTGACCCACGGCCAGGCGGCGGAGGCGGTCGGCCGCTCGCGCGCCGCGGTCAGCAACCTGCTGCGTCTCATGGAGCTCGCCGACGAGGTGAAGCAGCTCTTGGAACAGCGCAGCATCGAGATGGGCCACGCCCGGGCGCTTTTGTCGCTGAGCTCGCGCCGCCAGCAAATCGAGGTCGCCGGGCTCGTGGTCAAGAAGTCGCTCTCGGTCCGCGATACCGAGGCATTGGTACGGCGCCTGCTGAGTCCGGCGCGCAGCGAATCCGCGGCATCCGGCTCGAAGGATCCGGACATCGCGCGGCTCGAGCGCGAGCTCACCGACAAGCTCGGCGCCAAGGTTATGTTCCAACACACGGTCTCGGGCAAGGGCCAGCTCGTGGTTGCCTACAACAGCCTGGACGAGCTCGAAGGCATCCTCGCGCACATCCAGTAGGTACTTTCCCTGGTCCGATTGTCTTGATGCGCTAGAGCCGCATCTCTATAATGCCGCGGCTCTTTGGGGTGGCGACGGCCGATATGGTGCAAATCGAGGGTGGCGCGCCGTCGCTGGTCCGGTTCTCCTCGCGATGAGTGACGTTCCGGTCCGGGGCTACCGGCTGGTCGTTCGTGTCGTGCTGCTGCAGATAGCAGGCACGCTGGTGGTCGCGTCTCTATTTTTCAGCCTTAGAGGCGCCTCGTCGGGCGTTGCGGCACTGACGGGCGGTCTGATTGTGGCTGTCGGGACCGTGGTGTTCGGCTGGCGCGCATTCGCGCCGGGCGTTGCCGGCGGCCCGGTGCTGAGCCGCGCGATGTACACGGGCAAGGCTCTGCAGTGGGTGTGGTACGCGATCGCGCTGTACGCGGCATTCGCGCGCTTGCATCTTCTGGCCCTGCCGCTATTGATTGGCCTCATCACGGCCCAATTTGGGTACTGGGCGGGCCTTGTGCGGCTGAAGTGACGATTGCTGGCTGTCTTAAAATTTGGATCGGGATTCTATGCGTTTTGGATCGATGCTCGCAGAAGACTCAGGCGGCGGGGTGACCGAATACATCAAGCATCACCTCACGCATTTTACTGTCGATCTTGAGCCCCAAGGCGGCTTCTGGGCGTTGCACCTCGACAGCGTCATCTTCAATCTCATCATCGCGGCAATCTTCATGGCGCTGTTCGCCATCGCCGCAAAACGCGCCACCAGCGGCGTGCCCGGCAAGTTCCAGGCTTTCGCCGAGCTCATGCTCGACTGGGTCGACGGCATGGTCAAGGATACCTTCCACGGCCCCAGCAACTTCATCGGGCCGCTCGCCATCACCATCTTCTGCCTGGTGATTCTCGACAACTTCATGGACATCCTGCCGGTCGATGCGTTGCCGGCCGCCGCCAAGGTGTTCGGCGTCCAGCACCTGCGCACGGTCGCGACCGCGGACGTGAACACCACCATCGGCATGGCCATCGGCGTGTTCCTGCTGATCCAGTGGATCGGCATCAAGAGCAAGGGGCCGGTGCTGTTCTTCAAGGAGTTCTTCACGGCGCCGTTTCACGCGCACGGCTTTGCCGCAATCCTGCTCGCGCCGATCAACTTCGTGCTGCGGATCATCGAGGAGGCGGTGCGCCCGCTGTCGCTGTCGCTGCGACTGTTCGGCAACATGTACGCCGGCGAGCTGATCTTCCTGCTGATCGCGTGCTTCACTCTCGGCGCTGCGCTCGACCATGTGTCGACCTACATCCTCGGCGGAACGCAGTTCATCGCCGGCGTGATCTGGACCGGCTTCCACTATCTGATCATCTGGCTGCAGGCGTTCATCTTCATGGTTCTCACCATCGTGTACGTGAGCATCGCTGCCGAGAAACATTGACGCGAATCGTTTGTTGAAGACACCAAAGACCGACGGAGACCCAAGAATGGAAAATTTGACCCAACTCGCTCAGTTTCTGAGCGCCACCGTAGTCGCAGCCGGCATCGTGATCGGCCTGGGGGGCGCCGGCGCCGCCATCGGCTTCGGCTTGCTCGGCGGCAAGTTCCTCGAGAGCTCCGCGCGCCAGCCCGAGCTGACGTCCATGCTGCAGACCAAGATGTTCATCGTCGCCGGCCTTCTGGACGCGGTGCCGATCATCGGCGTGGCGGTCGGCTTCCTGCTGCTCTACTCCAACCCGTTCCTTGGCCTTCTGGGCGTCAAGTAGCACGGTCCGGCGCCACCGTCCGCAAGCGGCGCGCCGTACGAGGAGCAGGCAATGAACATAGCCATCACACTGGTCATCCAAGGCGTCGTGTTCTTCTTCGTCGCCTGGCTGGTGATGAAGTTTCTGTGGCCGATCCTGTTGGAGAAGATCGAGACCCGCCAGAAGCGCATCGCCGAGGGCCTGGCGGCCGCCGCGAAGAGCGAGAAGGACCTGAGCGAGGCCGAGGAGCGATCCAAGGAGATCATCCGCGAGGCGCGCGACCGCGCGGCGCAGATCGTCGATCAGGCCGGCAAGCGCTCGCACGAGATGATCGAAGAGGCCAAGGGTAACGCCTCGAGCGAAGCGCAGCGGCTGCTGGCGCAAGCGCGCGACGAGGCCGTGCGCGAAAGCACGCGCGCGCGCGAAGGGTTGCGCCAGGAAGTCGGCAAGCTCGCCGTTGAAGGGGCATCGCGGCTCATCGGCCGCGAGATCAATCCCCAGACACACGCCAAATTGCTGGACGAGCTCGCGGCGGAAGTCGCTCGTGGCTGAGCGCGCCACCGTCGCCCGGCCGTATGCGAAGGCCGCCTTCCAGTATGCCGCGGGCGCAGGCGCCTTCGCCGCGTGGTCGACGGCTCTTGCGGTATGCGCGCAGATCGTGGCGGATCCGCGGGTCGCGGCGCTCGCCAAGGATCCGGAGCTGACTCCCGAGCAGGTGGCGGGCCTGGTGATCGACGTGGCCCGGACGGTGCTCGATCCCGCGATGCAAAATTTCGTTCGTGTGCTCGCCGCGAACCGGCGCCTGCTGCTGCTGCCGGAGATCGCCGCGCATTACGAGACGATGAGGGCCGAGGTCGAGAACACGGTCGATGTCGAGCTCATATCCGCGGTGCAGCTCGATCAAGCGCAGGCCGAGAAGCTCACGCAGGCGCTCAACACGCGTCTCAAGCGCCGCGTGAAGATGCGTAATTCCGTCGACGCGAGCCTGCTCGGAGGCGCGGTGATTCGAGCCGGGGATCTGGTCATCGACGGCTCGCTCAAAGGCCGCCTCGAGCGGCTCCGTACCGAGCTGACCAGCTAGTTTTTCCAAACGGAGCCGCGCGGCGGCTCCGCCAGCGAAGGGGTTGATAATGTCGATCAAGGCATCCGAAATCAGCGATCTGATCAAGGCACGCATCGAGAAATTCCAGTCGGCCGCCGAAGCGCGCAACGTCGGCACCGTGGTGAGCGTCACCGACGGCATCGTGCGCATTCACGGCCTGGCCGACGCGCGCTACGGAGAAATGCTCGAGTTCGCCGGCAACACCTTCGGGCTCGCGCTCAATCTCGAGCAGGACTCGGTGGGCTCGGTGGTGCTGGGCGAATACAAGCACATCTCGGAGGGCTCCGAGGTCAAGACCACCGGGCGCATCCTCGAGGTTCCGGTGGGTCCGGAGCTGCTGGGGCGCGTGGTCGATGCGCTCGGCACGCCGATCGACGGCAAGGGGCCGGTCAACGCCAAGCTCAAATCGCCGCTGGAGCGCGTCGCGCCGGGCGTCATCTTCCGCAAGAGCGTGTCGCAGCCGGTGCAGACCGGCCTCAAGGCCATCGACTCCATGGTGCCGATCGGCCGCGGCCAGCGCGAGCTCATCATCGGCGATCGCCAGACCGGCAAGACCGCGGTCGCCATCGACACCATCATCAACCAGAAGGGCACCGGCGTTAAGTGCATCTACGTCGCCATCGGCCAGAAGCAGAGCTCGATCGCCAACGTGGTGCGCAAGCTCGAGGAGCACGGCGCGATGGCGCACACCATCATCGTCGCGGCCTCGGCCTCGACCCCGGCCGCGATGCAGTACCTCGCGCCCTACGGCGGCTGCGCCATGGGCGAGTACTTCATGGACAACGGCGAGGACGCGCTCATCGTCTACGACGACCTGTCGAAGCAGGCGGTCGCCTACCGTCAGATCTCCTTGCTGCTGCGCCGCCCGCCGGGCCGCGAAGCCTATCCGGGCGACGTCTTCTACCTGCATTCGCGGCTGCTCGAGCGCTCCGCTCGCGTCAACGAGGAGTACGTCGAGAAGGTGACCCAGGGACGCGTCAAGGGCAAGACCGGCTCGCTCACGGGACTGCCCATCATCGAGACGCAGGCGGGCGACGTGACCGCATTCGTGCCGACCAACGTGATCTCGATCACCGACGGGCAGATCTTCCTCGAGACCGACCTGTTCAACGCCGGCATGCGCCCGGCGATCAACGCCGGCATCTCGGTGTCGCGCGTCGGCGGCGCCGCGCAGACCAACATCATCAAGAAGCTGGGCGGCGGCGTGCGCCTCGCGCTCGCGCAGTATCGCGAGCTCGCCGCGTTCTCGCAGTTCGCCTCCGACCTCGACGAGGCGACGCGCAAGCAGCTCGAGCGCGGCGTGCGCGTGACCGAGCTCATGAAGCAGAAGCAGTACGCGCCGATGTCGGTGGCCGAGATGGCGCTGACGCTGTATGCCGCGAACAACGGCTACTACGACAAGGTGGAGCGCAAGAAAGTGGTCGAGACCGAGGCCGCGATGCAGACGTTCGCGCGCAGCTCCTACGGCGATGTGCTCAAGACCATCAACGGCAAGCCGGATCTCACCAAGGAAGTCGAGGCGTCCTTGAAGAAGTGCTGCGATGAATTCTTCGCGACGCTCTAGAGGCTAGCATGGCAGGCGCCAAGGAAATTCGCGGCAAGATCGCGAGCATCAAGAACACGCAGAAGATCACCAAGGCCATGGAGATGGTCGCGGCGAGCAAGATCCGCAAGGCGCAAGAGCGCATGCGCGCCGCGCGTCCCTATGCCGAGAAGATCCGCAAGATCGTCGGGCACCTGCGCCAGGTCAACCTGGATTACAAGCACCCGTTCACGCTCGAGCGGCCGGTGCAGGCCGTGGGCTTCATCATCATCAGTACCGACCGCGGTCTCGCCGGCGCGCTCAACGCGAACCTGTTCAAGTCCGCGCTCGCCGCCATCCGCGAGGCGCAGGGCAAGAACCAGAAGGTCCATGTATGCGCCATCGGCGTCAAGGCGCTGCAGCTGTTCCGGCGCCTGGCGGGCGTCGAGCTCGTCGCCTCGGCCGCGCATCTCGGCGACCGCCCGCACATGAAGGATCTGGTCGGCCCGATCAAGGTGATGCTCGACCTGTATCGTGAAGCCAAGATCGACCGGCTGGTGCTGGCGCACAACGTGTTCGTCAACACCATGACCCAGAAGGGCGCGCTATCGCAGCTGCTGCCGCTCGAGACGATCGACAAGGCGGACCTGCAGGAGCGCTGGGACTACATCTACGAGCCCGATGCCGTGGAGATTCTCGACGGCATCCTGATGCGCTACATCGAGTCGCAGGTGTTCCAGGGCGCGGTCGAGAACGTCGCCTGCGAGATGGCGGCGCGCATGGTGGCCATGAAGGCGGCGTCCGACAACGCGGGTGCGCTCATCGAGGAGCTGCAACTCATCTACAACAAGGCCCGTCAGGCGGCGATCACGAAAGAGCTTTCGGAGATCGTCGGCGGCGCCGCAGCGGTTTAGGCAAGAGGTTAGCTATGTCCAGCGGCAAAATCGTGCAAATCATCGGCGCGGTCATCGACGTGGAGTTCCCGCGCGACCAGATCCCGGAGGTCTACGACGCGCTCAAGCTCGACGACGTCGATCTGACGCTCGAGGTGCAGCAGCAGCTCGGCGACGGCGTCGTGCGCTGCATCGCCATGGGCCCCTCGGAGGGACTGCGCCGCGGCCTCACCGTCAAGGGCACGGGCAAGGGCATCAGCGTGCCCGTGGGCAACGCGACGCTCGGGCGCATCATGGACGTGCTCGGCAAGCCGCAGGACGAGCGCGGTCCGGTGAACGCCAAGGAGACCCTGCCGATCCACCGCCCGGCTCCGGCCTATGACGAGCAGGCGGGCGGCCAGGACCTCCTGGTCACGGGCATCAAGGTCATCGACCTGCTGGTGCCGTTCGCCAAGGGGGGCAAGGTGGGACTGTTCGGCGGCGCAGGCGTCGGCAAGACCGTCAACATGCTCGAGCTCATCAACAACATCGCCAAGCAGTACTCGGGCCTGTCGGTGTTCGCCGGCGTCGGCGAGCGCACCCGCGAGGGCAACGACTTCTATCACGAGATGATCGAGTCGGGCGTCATCGACAAGGACAATCTCGCGAACTCCAAGGTCGCGATGGTGTACGGCCAGATGAACGAGCCGCCGGGCAACCGCCTGCGCGTGGCGCTCACCGGCCTCACCATGGCCGAGTACTTCCGCGACGAGAAGCAGGCCTCGGGCAAGGGGCGCGACGTGCTGTTCTTCGTCGACAACATCTATCGCTACACGCTCGCGGGCACCGAGGTGTCGGCGCTGCTGGGCCGCATGCCCTCGGCGGTGGGCTACCAGCCGACGCTCGCCGAGGAAATGGGGGTGCTGCAGGAGCGCATCACCTCGACCAAGACCGGCTCGATCACCTCCATTCAAGCGGTGTACGTGCCGGCGGACGATCTCACCGATCCTTCTCCGGCGACCACCTTCGCGCACCTCGACGCCACCGTGGTGCTGTCGCGACAGATCGCCTCGCTCGGCATCTATCCGGCGGTCGATCCGCTCGATTCGACCAGCCGGCAGCTCGATCCGCTGGTGGTCGGCGAGGAACACTACGAGACGGCGCGCGGCGTGCAGGCCGTGCTCCAGCGCTACAAGGAGCTGCAGGACATCATCGCCATCCTGGGGATGGACGAGCTCTCCGAGGAGGACAAGCAGACGGTCTACCGGGCACGCAAGATCCAGCGCTTCCTGTCGCAGCCGTTCAACGTCGCCAAGGTGTTCACCGGCCAGGACGGCAAGATCGTGCCATTGAAGGACACGATCCGCGGCTTCAAGGCGATCATCGCGGGCGAGTACGACCATCTGCCGGAGCAGGCGTTCTACATGATCGGCGGCATCGAGGAAGCGGTCGAGAAAGCGAAGACGCTCTCCTGACGGGAACCATCGCATGGCAGACACCATTCACGTCGACATCGTCAGCGCCGAGGGCGAGATGTTCTCGGGCGAAGCCACCATGGTGATCGTGCCGGGCACGCTCGGCGACCTGGGGATCGCGCCCCGCCATGCCCCGCTTCTCACCACCATCAAGGCCGGCGAGGTGCGCGTTCAGACCGAGGGCGAGCCGGAGCAGTCGTTCTACGTCGGCGGCGGCGCGCTCGAGGTGCAGCCGCATCTCGTGACCGTGCTCGCGGACACGGCGGCGCGCGCCAAGGATCTCGACGAGGCGCAGGCGATCTCGGCGCGCCAGGCCGCCGAGGAGGCGGTGCGCAACAGCACCGACAAGTTGCAGCTGGCCGAGGCGCAGGCGCAGATGGCGCGGGCCGCGGCTCAGCTCAAGCTGATCCAGCGGTTGCGCAAGAAGACCGGGTGACGGCCGCCTGCTAGCATTGGCGGGCCTCTAACGCCGAAGGAGCCCTCATGCCGCTTTCCGTCGTCATTCTCGCCGCGGGGCAGGGCAAGCGCATGAACTCGGACCTGCCGAAGGTGCTGCAGCCCATGGCCGGACAGCCGCTGCTGCAGCACGTGATCCATACCGCGCGCTCCTTGAATCCGGCCGAGATCTACGTGGTCCACGGCCACGGGGGAGCCCAGGTGCAGGCGGCGTTCGATCACGAGGACGTCGTCTGGGTACTGCAGGCCGAGCAGCTCGGCACCGGCCACGCGGTGATGCAGGCCATGTGCTCCATTCCCGACGAGCACACGGTGCTCGTGCTCTACGGCGACGTGCCGTTGATCGGCGCCGGGTCCTTGAGGAGGCTGATCGCGGCGGCCGGCGAGGGTGCGCTCGCGCTGCTTTCCGTGAACCTCGATGAGGCGGCGGGTTACGGACGCATCGTGCGCGATCCACAGGGACACGTGCGCGCCATCATCGAGCACAAGGACGCGAGCCAGGAGCAGCTCGCGATCCGCGAAGCGAATGCCGGCCTGCTCGCGGCGCCCGCGGGGCGCCTGCGCGAGTGGCTGCTCGGGCTCGGCCGCGACAACGTGCAGCGCGAGTACTACCTCACCGACATCGTGGCGCTCGCGGTGAAGGCCCAGGAGCGGGTCGAGGCCATACCCGCCGCGAGCGCCGCCGAGGTGATGGGAGTCAACGACAAGATCCAGCTGGCCGAGGTCGAGGCGCAGTACCGCAGGCAACGGGCGTGCGAGCTCATGCTGGCCGGCGCCACGGTGGTGGACCCCGCGCGGCTCGACGTGCGCGGCGAGGTCGAGATCGAGCGCGACGTGTTCCTCGACGTCAACACCGTGCTGATCGGCAAGGTGCAGCTCGCGGCGCGCGTCAAGGTGGGGCCGAACTGCCTGATCAAGAACGCGCGCGTCGGCGCCGACACCGAGATCCTCGCGAACTCCGTGATCGAGAACGCCGTGATCGGCGAGCATTGCCGCATCGGCCCGTTCGCGCGGCTGCGGCCCGAGACGGTCTTGAGGCGCGGCGTGCACATCGGCAATTTCGTCGAAGTGAAGAACTCGGAGCTCGGCGTCGCGAGCAAGGCCAATCACTTGAGCTACGTGGGCGATGCGCGGGTGGGGAGCGAGGTCAACATCGGCGCCGGCACCATCACCTGCAACTACGATGGCGCGAACAAGTGGCCCACGGCGATCGGCGACCGCGCCTTCATCGGATCCGGGGCGATGCTGGTGGCACCGGTGCGCATCGGCGCCGGCGCGACCATCGGCGCGGGCTCGACCATCGCCTCGGCCGCGCCGGAGGACAAGCTGACACTCACCCGCCCGCCGCAGGTCACCTCCTCGACCTGGACGCGCCCGGGCAAGCTCACTCCGGAGCAGCATGCGGCCGAGGTGGAACGCAAGCTCGGCCCCGATTGCGCGAAACCGGAGGAATGAGCGGCCGGCAGCCGGCGGCCGCGCTCACAGATACTTGGTCACGCCCTGGAACTCCTTGATCAAGGCCTTGATCTCGCGCGGCATCGATTCCGAGGTCTCCTCCACGCAGTGCTGGATGTGATCCTTGATGAGCTCCTTCTTGGCGTTGGAGATGGCCTTCTCGACCGCATGCAGTTGCTGCGTCAGATCCATGCACGGCCGCCCCGCCTCCATCATCTCGATGACGCCGGCCAAGTGTCCCTGGGCGCGCTTGAGACGGGCGGCGATCTCCGGAAACTTATGCATGACGCTGTAACCTCGCTGTCATATATCCTATCCCCCTAGACAGGATACAGGAAAGCGCTTAGGATCGCGACCTCTTTCGCGCTGCGGCCAAGCCGGCGCCATCGAGGACCCGGGTCTGTGCGAGGGGTTTAGCGTCATGGCGATACACGATCATGAGCCTTCGTTCCAAGGACGGGCGTTTCTCTGGGGCGGCATCGTGCTCGGCGCACTGTTCGTGGCGGCGCTGTTCACGCACGGCTTCGGCCTGCTCGGCGGATCCGGCAAGGCCGAGGAGCCGCCGGCGCTGCTGGTCCGCCAGGGAAACAAGATCCTGGTACCCGAAGGGTCGGCGCTGCGCGGCCGGCTGAGCGTCGAGCCTGCGGCGGCGCATCCCGTCAGCGGCAAGCTCCTGCTGCCGGCCGTGGTCGAGGCGGATCCGGCGCGCACCGCCGCCGTGCTCACGCCGCTGGCGGGGCGGGTGGTCGCCCTGAAGGTCGCGCTCGGCGACCGCGTCGCAAAGGGCCAGGCGCTCGCCGTGATCGACTCCGCCGACCTGGGACAGGCGCTCGACGATGATGAGAAAGCCGCCGACAGCCTCAAGCTCGCCGACAAGACGCTCGAGCGCCAGGAAGCGCAGCACAAGATTGGAGCCGCCTCCGACCGCGATCTCGACCAGGCGCGCAGCGATCGGACACAAGCGGCGGCCGAGTACGCGCGCACGCAGGCACGCCTCAAGATGCTGGGTGCCGCGGCGCAGAGATCGCGCCTGCTGACGGTCGCCGCGCCGGTCGCCGGCAGCGTCACGGCACTCGCGGTGGCGCCCGGAAACATGATCAACGACCCGACCCAGCCGATGATGACGATCGCCGACCTGTCCACCATCTGGGTGACGGCGATGGTGGCGGAGAAGGACCTCGCCGGGGTAGCCAAGGACCAGCCCGCCGACGTCTCCCTGTCGGCCTATCCGGATCGCACGCTGCACGGCAAGGTGCTGTTCGTCTCCGACGTCATCGAGCCGGACTCGCGGCGCAACAAGGTCCGCATCGCGTTCCCGAACCGCGACTACGCGTTGAAGCCCAACATGTTCGCCACCGTGACCTTGACGCGCGCGCCCAAGACCGAAGTCGTGGTGCCGAGCTCGGCCCTGCTCATGAACAACGACCGCACCAGCGTGTTCGTCGCGACCGCGCCCTGGACCTTCGAGCGCCGCTTCGTCGAACCGGACCTCGGGGAAGGGCCGACCGTCGGGTTGCGCGCGGGCGTCGCCGCCGGCGAGCAGGTCGTGGTGAGCGGCGGGATCCTGCTCAATGATTGACCAGTTCGTCGGCTTCTGCCTGCACCGACGCATCGCGATCATCGTGCTCGCGCTGCTGCTCTCGGCTTTCGGCGTCTACGCGTGGATCACGCTCTCGGTCGAGGCCTATCCGGAGCTCGGCGACGTCGCGGCGCAGGTGACCACCCAGGTGCCGGGTCTCGCCGCCGAGGAGGTCGAGCAGCTCATCACCGTGCCGCTCGAGCGCGAGATCAACGGCACCCCCGGCCTGTTGCTGATGCGCTCCTCGAGCACCTTCGGCCTGTCGCTGATCACCGTGCTGTTCCGCGACGGCTACGAGGATTACTGGGCGCGGCAGCGGCTGCTCGAGCGCATCAACCAGACCGTGCTGCCGGCCGGCGCGAGCCCAACGCTCGATCCCGTCGCGGGCCCGGGCGGAGAGATCTACCGCTACACGCTCGAGTCCGACCGCAAGAATCTGCAGGAGCTGTCCGAGATCCAGCGCTGGATCGTGATACCCGCGCTGAAATCGGTGCCGGGGGTGGTGGACGACACCAATTTCGGCGGCTTCACCACGGAGTATCAGCTCAATCTCGAGCCGGCCCAGCTCCAGCACTACGGCCTCGGCATCGGCGACGTCATCAACGCGATCAACAGCAACAATGCCAACGCCGGCGGCGGGCGCGTGTCGCGCGGTGATCAGAGCTACGTCATCCGCGGCGTCGGCCTGATTCACGATCTGCAAGGCATCGGCTCGATCGTCGTGAGCCAGGTCAACGGCACGCCGGTCCTGGTGCGGGATCTGGGCCGCACGACGCTCAGCCACCAGGAGCGCGAGGGGATCCTCGGCAAGGACTCGAACCCCGACACGATCGAGGGCATCGTGCTGATGCTCAAGTATCAGAACCCCTCGCAAACCTTGCGCGGCGTGCACGCCAAGGTCGCCGAGCTCAACGCCCGGCTCGCCGGCGACGGCGTCAAGATCGTTCCGTACATCGACCGCGACGATCTGGTGAGGGCCACGATCCACAAGGTCGGACGCACCATCCTCGAGGGCATCACGCTGGTGTTCTTGATCCTGATCCTGTTCCTCGGCAGTGCGCGCAGCGCGTTCGTGGTCGCGGTCAGCATTCCGCTCGCGCTGGTGTCCGTGTTCTCGCTCCTCAATCTCACCCACGTGTCGGCCAATCTCCTGTCGCTCGGCGCCATCGATTTCGGCATCCTGGTGGACGGCTCCATCGTGGTGATGGAGGCGGTGCTGCGGCGGCGCGAGGCGCTGCCCGAGGAGGAGCTCTCCGAGAGCGAGGCCAAGGCGGCGACGCTGCAGGTCACGCGCCCCATCTTCTTCGCCAGCCTCATCATCATCACCGCCTACCTGCCGCTATTCTCCTTCGAGCGCGCCGAAGCGAAGCTGTTCACGCCGATGGCCTACACCATGGGCTATGCGCTGTTCGGCGCGCTGTTGACGGCGCTCGCGCTGGTGCCGGGTCTCGCTTACATCGCATTCAGGAAACCGGGCCGGGTATTCCACAACCGCTGGCTCGACTGGTTGACGGTGCGCTACGATCGCGTGCTCGCCGTTTGTCTCGAGCAGCCGCGCATCATCTACGGGGTCGTCATCTTCGCGTTGCTCGCGGTCGTGGGCCTGGGTGCGACCGTGGGCCGGGACTTCCTGCCGGACCTCGACGAGGGGGCGCTCTGGCTGCAGGTGCAGATGCCCACGGGCCTCGCGCTCGACAAGGCGAGCGACATGGCGAGCGAATTGCGGCGCGCCATTCTCAAGTATCCCGAGGTTTCGTATGTCGTGACCCAGACCGGGCGCAACGATGACGGAACCGACCCCTGGACCATGTCGCACATCGAAGCTCCGGTCGGTTTGAAGCCCTACGACACCTGGCCCGAGGGCGAGTCCAAGAAGAAGTTCCTGGACAAGTTCGCGGCCGGGCTCGCCAAGGACCTGCCCGGCTTCTCGATCGGCATCAGCCAGCCGATCATCGACGGCGTCAACGACATGATCGGCGGCGCACACTCCCCGCTGGTGATCAAGATCTTCGGCGACGACCTCGACGAGCTGCGCGACATCGGCGCGCAGATCGTCGCCGTGCTGTACGACATCCAGGGCACCTCGAGCGCCTCGATCTTCCAGGAGCCGCCGATTCCGCAGATCGAGATCAAGCTCGACCACGAGAAAGCGGCCCGCTACGGGGTGAACATGGCGGACGTGCAGAACGTCATCCAGACCGGCGTCGGCCAGGCCCCGGTCTCCACCGTGTACGTCGGCGAGAGGGTCTATCCACTGACGGTGAGGTTCACCGAGGATGCACGCAACTCGCCCGACGCGCTCGGCAACCTGTTCGTCAACAGCGCGAGCGGAGCACAGATCCCGCTCTCCCAGATCGCCGCCATCCGGGTCCGCTCCGGTGAGAGCACGGTGACGCGCGAGAACGGCAAGCGCAATCTCACCATCCGCATCGACAACCGCGATCGCGACCTGACTTCCTATCTCGAGGAAGCGCAGGCCAAGATCGCCGCCAAGGTGCATTTCGACCACGGCAAGATCCGGCTCGAGTGGGGCGGGCAGTTCGAGAATCAGCGGCGTGCCGAGGCACGGCTCATGGTCATCCTGGCCCTGGTGATGGGCATGATGCTCATCTTCCTCACCGTCGGCATCAAGTCGCTGCGCCAGGCACTCCTGGTGCTCGGTGTGGTGCCGCTCGCCACCCTCGGCGGTCTCATTTCCTTGCACCTCACGGGGCAGAATCTCAACGTCGCGAGCGGCGTCGGCTTCATTGCGCTGTTCGGGGTCGCGGTGCAGAACGGCATCATCATGCTTTCGAATCTGAACCGCATGCGTAAATCCGGGCTCGAGCTGCACGAAGCGATCATGCAGGGCGCCACCGAGCGCTTGCGGCCGGTGCTCATGACGGCGACCGTGGCGACGCTCGGCATGCTGCCCGCGGCGATCCACACGGGCGTCGGCAGCGACGTGCAGCGCGGCATCGCCACCGTGGTGGTGGGCGGCCTCGCCATCTCCACGGTGCTCACCTTGTTCGTGCTGCCGTCCATGTATCACGTGATCGAGCACTGGGCCGAGCAGCGCCACGGCGCCGCGCGGTGGGGCCAATGAGCGCCCGCATGCCGCGCGCGCCCCGCGCCGCGCCGCGCTCCTGCGCCGTGCCGCGCGCCGCCACGCTCGCGCTCGCGGCGCTCCTCGGCGCCTGCGCGGTGGGCCCGGACTTCAAGCGTCCGGCGCCGCCCGCCGATCAGGGTTACGGCAGCGCGCCCCTCGAAGGGGTCACGGCGGCCTCGCAAGGACCCGGCGGAGACGCTCAACGCTTCGTCGTGGGAATGGATATCCCGAGCCAGTGGTGGGAAGTGTTCCGCTCGCCGAAGCTCGATGGCCTGGTCGAAGAATCGCTCAAGGCCAATCCCAACGTGAGCGCGGCACGCGCGGCGCTCAAGCAGGCGCACGAGCTCTATCTCGCACAACGCACCAGCTACTTTCCGAACGTGCAGGGCAGCCTCGGCGCGGATCGCTCCGAGTTTCCCGTGGCGACGCTGACCGCCCCGACCGTGACGTCGAGCTCGACCTACAGCCTGTACACCGCTCAGCTCACGCTCGGCTACGTGCCCGACGTGTTCGGCGGTGTGCGCCGCACGGTCGAGATGGCCAAGGCGCAGGAACAGTCGAGCCGCTTCCAGCTCGAGGCGACCTACCTCACGCTCAGCAGCAACGTGGTGGTGACCGCGATCCAGGAAGCTTCGCTGCGCGGTCAGGTGAAGGCGACCGAGCGGCTGGTCGAGCTGCAGCGCCAGCTCACCGAGACCGTCGAGCGCCAGCGCAAGCTCGGCACCGCGAGCGATCTCGATCTGCTCGCCCAGCGGGCGGCGCAGGCGCAGGTGGCGGCAACGCTCCCGCCGCTGCAGAAGCAGCTCGGGCAGACGCGCGACGCGCTCACGGCGCTGCTCGGCAAGCTGCCCGCCGGCGAGCCCCAGCAAACCTTCAACCTCGACGATCTCACCTTGCCGCAAGACCTCCCGGTGAGCCTGCCATCGAAACTGGTGGAGCAGCGCCCGGACGTGCGCCAAGCGCAGGAGAATCTGCACGCGGCATCGGCGGGCGTCGGCGTGGCGATCGCCGACATGCTGCCGCAGTTCGCGATCAACGCCGATCTCGGGTCGAGCGCGCTCACGCTGCACCAGCTGTTCAGCTCCTACACCGGCTTCTGGGACGCAGGCGCCTCGCTTACCCAGACACTGTTCGATGCCGGTGCGCTGATCCACAAGAAGCGCGCCGCGGATGCCGCGCTCGATCAGGCCGGCGCGCAGTACCGGGCCGCGGTGCTGCAGGCCTGTCAGAACGTCGCCGATACGCTGCGCGCGCTCGAGGCCGACGCGCGCGCGCTCGCCGCGGGGGTCGAAGCGGACCGCGCCGCGCAACGCACCTTCGAGCTCGCCCGGCGGCAGCGCGAGATCGGCATGATCAGCCTGGTGGCCGTGCTCAACGCCGAGCTCGCCTACCAGCAAGCGGAGATCGCAATGGTTCAAGCGCGGGCGAACCGCTACGCCGACACCGCCGGACTGTTCCAGTCCCTGGGCGGGGGCTGGTGGAATCGACCTCAGGGAGCCGCACCATGAATAACCTCGTTCTGCGCCACGACGCACGGGGCGCCGTGACTTTGACCCTCAACCGGGCCGACAAGCGCAATGCGCTGTCCAAGCCAATGTTCGAGGAGCTCGAGTCGCACATCGACGGCATCGCGCGCGAGACCAAGACGGTCGGCGTCGTGATCCTGCGCGGCGCGGGCGAGAATTTCTCGGCGGGCTATGACATGCACGAGGTGCAGGCGCACGTCAAGGCGCGCGCCAAGCCGCACTTTCACTCGGAGGTCATCAACAAGCTCGCCAACATGCCGCAGCCGGTCATCTCCGCCGTACAGGGCCACTGCTCGACCGGCGCGCTCGAGCTCGCGCTCGCGGCCGATCTCATCGTGGCTTCCGAGTCGGCGCGGTTCACGGACGTCTATGCCCGCTGGGGCCTCACCCCGGTGTGGGGCTTGAGCCTGCGCCTGCCGCATCGCATCGGTACCGCCAAGGCGGCCGAGATGATGTTCACGTGCCGCAGCTACACGGGCCGCGAAGCGCAGGACATGCATCTCGCCAACTACTGCTTCCCGGATCATGAGTTCGAGACCGAGCTCGAGCGGCTCGCGAGCGACATTCTCGAGAATTCCTGGTACGCGAATCAGGTGAACAAGCGCGCGCTGATCGAGATCGACGGGTTGTCGCTGAAGGATGCTCATGCGCTCGACATCTTCAAGAACGAAGGCCTCGCGCCCGACGCCTCGCAGCGCATCGCGAGGTTCTTCGCGCGCGCGAAGCCCGCGCGCCGCTGAAGCGGGCACCATGGCTGGAACCGGCAAGCAGGCGCAGAGGAAGCCGCGCGGCACGCGCGCGGCGGGCGGAGCCGCCGCGGCACTCGAAGCCGCGGCGCGATTCGGCGGCGCGTATTTCCGCCGCTTCTATCTCGACCCCGCGACGCGCGTGGTGAGCGCGGCGCAAATGCGCGTGCGTGCCCGGCTGATCGCCGCGATCTTGCGCCATGCGGACGTGCCGGTCCGCAGCATCCTCGATGCGGGCTGCGGCGTCGGCCTGATGCGCAAGCCCTTCGCCGACGTCCTGCGCGGCGCCCGCTACACGGGGCTCGACTCGAGCGCGTACCTGTGCCGGCGCTACGGTTGGATCGAGGGCTCGGTTGCCGATTACGCGCCGGAGCGCCCGAGCGACCTCGTGGTGTGCTACGACGTGCTGCAGTATCTCGATGATCGTGATGCGGCGCGTGCGCTCGCGAACTTCGGCCGACTGACGCGCGCCGCGCTGTACGTGTCTGCGTTGACCCGCGAGGACTGGCGCTTCAACTGCGACCGCAAGCGCACCGATCGCGCCGTGCACCTGCGCCCCGGCGAGTGGTACCGGCGCCGTCTCAGGCGGCAGTTCCGCTATCTCGGATTCGGGGTATGGCTGCGCAAGGACGTGAGCGCGATTCTCTGGGACATGGAAGGCCCGGGTGCGCGAGCGGGCGGCCGTTAACGGCTCTGCTGAATCCAGTCGACCAGCGCGGCGTGCACCGGCTCGGCCGCGCCGTAGTCGCAGCGCTCATCGTTCACCAGCGAGACCAGCACGTAGGTCTTGCCGCTGCCTCCCGCGACGTAGCCCGCCACCGCGCTCACGCCGTCGATGTGGCCGGTCTTGAGGCGCACCGAACCGGCGGCCGCATCCTGCATGCGCAAGCGCAGGGTGCCGTCGATTCCCGCAAGCGGCAACGAGGCGATGAATTCCGGCGCATAGCGGCTGTGAAAGGCGGCTCGCAGAAGGCGCGCCAGGTCGAGCGCGGAGACGCGCGCGGCGCGCGACAGCCCCGAGCCGTTGTCGATCGCGAGTCCCGGAAGCGCGAGTCCGCGCTCCTTGAGCCAAGCCTCGATCGCCTCGCCGCCCTTCTCGACGGTGGCCGGCGGCCCGAAGCGATCCGCGCCCAGCGTGAGCAACAAGTGGCGCGCCATGAGATTGTTGCTGAACTTGTTGGTGAGCCGCACGATTTCGGCGAGGGTGAGCGAATCGAAGCTCGCCAGGGGCACGGCATCGGGCGGCGTCGCTTCGGTGCGCAACCCGCCCTCGAACAGTCCGCCCGATTCGCGCCACAGCTCGACGAAGGTGCCGAACGCGTAGGTGGGTGGGTGCAGCACCACCCGCGTGATGCTGCGCTCGGCGCAATCCCGTGACAACGTGCCGGAGAACACCACGTGGTCCCACGCCTCTCCGGGTACCTCGAAGTCGACGCTCGCCTGGCCCGCGCGGCAATGCCCGTCGAGGAGCGTCACGTGGTTCTCGATGGTCAGGTTGGGGGGTGCCGGCGTCGCGACGATGTCGACCTTGCGGGTGTCCGGGTTCGGCATGAGGCGGAACTCGACCGACTGGAAGTTCACCATCAACGCATCGGGCTCGGCATTGTAGGCGCGATGTGGCCGGCCGTCGAAGGCGGCCGGATCCTCGGGCGTCAGCGCGAAGGCCGAATCGTCGACCACGATGTCCCCGTGGATCGAGCGCAGTCCACGGGCCTTGAGCTCCTGCACGAAGCTCCACCAGCGCTCGAGCGTGAGGTAGGGATCGCCGCCACCTTTCAAGTACAAATCGCCGCGCAGCACGCCGTCGCGCAGCTCGCCGCGGATCAGCGCCTGGGTGTGCCAGATGTAGGCGGGACCGAGCTGATCGAGGCCCGCGAACGTGGTCACGACCTTCATGGTCGACGCGGGGCTGCGCGGCGTCTCGCCATCGTGGACGGCGATCACCCGGCCGGATTCGGCGTCGAGCACGGCGAAGCTGACCGAGCTTTGCGGGAGCCGCTGCGCCTCGATCGTGCGCGCGACCGGAGCAGGGACCGCACCCCCGGGCGCGCCCGGCGCGGCGCGCGAGGCGAGCGCCGCGAGCGCGATCAAGAGGGCGCGCCGGATGCGCAGCCTGTGCCGCGCGCTCACCGCAGCACCACGCGCCGCCAGGCCCCCGAGCGCCAGCGAAGGTACAGGATCATCCCGAGACAGCAGATGTAGAAAAGCGCGGCGAACCAGCCGCCGACGGCGCCGTAGCCGAACTGCGGCAGCCAGCCGACCCAGCCGGCTCCCGGCCGGAAGGTGAGCACGTGCGCGAGCGGCACGAACACCAGCCAGGACAGGGCGAGCACCATGAGCGAGGGAATGCGCACGTCGCCCGCGCCGCGCAGGCAGGCGCCGCTCGAGATGTTGAAACCATCGAACAGCTGATAGCCCGCCGCAATCCACAGCAAGACGCAGCCCTTGGCCACGACGGCGGCAGATTGCGGATCGGCGGCGTTGGTGAACCGGGGCATGAGCCAGGGTCCGGCCGCCGCGACCAGCACACCCACGAGAGCCATGTAGGCCACCGAGATCAGGATGATGGTATTCCCGACCCGGACAGCCCAGTCGCGCGAGTGCGCCCCGATCGCCTGCCCGACCAGCGTGGTGCCGGCCATGGCGATGCCCACGGCGGGCATGTAGCAGAACGAGGTGAGCATCAACACGATCTGGGTCGACGCGCCGTCGACGTTCCCGAGCCGCACCTGCATGAGCTGAAACAGCGCAAAACCCAGAATGTCGGCGGCGTACAGAAGTCCCATGGGAAAGCCCAGACCGAATTGCTGCGCCAGCGCACGAACGCGTAAGCGATACGTGAGCTGAGAGTGGAACCGGCGGGCGATCGTTCCCGACAGGAAGCAGGCGAGCGCCGCCCCGAGTCCCGCAAGCTGCGCCGCACTGGTCGCCCAGGCAGAGCCGGCGACACCGAGGCCGCAATCGAATATCAGGATCTGATTGAGCAAGACATTGAGGAGCGCAACCGCCAGCGTGATGCGCAGCGTCACCCCCGGGCGTGCGATGCCATTGAAGAAGCCGAGCACCGCGTAGAGCGCAATGCCGAGCGGGGCGCCGAGGATACGCGGAAACCAGTAATCGAGCGCGAGCTCGAGCGTTCCTTGGGGAATGCCGAACGGCGCGAAGATCGCGCGCCCGCCGAAGGCGAGCGCGACGAACAGCGGAACGACCGTGAGCGCGGCCCAGAGCGCGGTCCAGGTGGCCTGCCCCGCGCGGACCCAGCGGCGGGCGCCGTAGGCCTGCGCGACCAGGGTCTGCACCGCGAGGCTCACGCCGCCGAACAGCAGTATCAAGACCAGCACGGGCCAGTAAACTGCGCCCATGGCCGAGGTCGCGGCCGGTGAGAGCCGTGCGACGAACCAGGTGTCGGTCGCGTTGAGCACCGCCTGGACGGCGCTGTTCAGCATGAACGGCACCGATAGCGCCGCCACGGCGCCAAAATCGAGGCCGAGGCGTCCGGTCGCGCTCACGCGCTGGCCGGGCAAGAGTGTGTTGGGCGTATCCACCGGGACTTCCTGCGGGCGAGCCGGCGAGGTTACCTGGAATGAAGGTCAGAAAGCAGCGGGTGATCGGCGGACCCCTGGAGCGAGAGGAGCTGGCTCCCGGCGCCTGGCGCTTCAGGGCAGCCGACGGCACCGAGCTCATCGTGAGCGGTGCCGCGCCGGCGGCAGCCGAGATCGCGGCGTGCGCCGCCGTGCGGGCGGCGAGGCTCGACTGGCTCGCGGACGGGGCGCTCGTGACGCTGATCACGGATGCCGGGCCGCTGCCGGTCCACGCCCGCGCGGCGATCATTCACGAGCCGGCGGCCGGCCTCTACGAGACCCTGCCACTGGTGACTCTCGATGCGCGCGCACGGCGCTTCTGGCGGCGGGTGTTCTTGCTGGTGCGCATTCCCGGGGGACGCCGCCTCCTCAAGCTCCTGGCACGGCGCGCGCGCGTGCCCGGATGAGCGCGCCCGCCCGCGGCGAACCGCATCACAGCCCCGCAACATTATTGTCAATGAGGGGCCGGGCCGTGGAAAGCCACAATAAGTAACGCTGTGAATTGCGACGCCGGTCAAGGATGGGATGCGCCATTTAACGCACATTCACCGGGAATCCTCTGTTCCGCATCGTTATCCGAGGCCGCCACGCAGTGTTGGACATCAAACCCCTCGTCATCGAGTCCGATTCTGCCGCGGTCTCCTTCGAACCCTATGGACGCCTGCTCAGGATGCTCATGCCGAGCCTCAAGGGCGCCATCGTGCACGACGGCTACGCCAATCTGATCTGGGCCTCGGAGGACTGGGATCTCGGCGACGATTTCGATGCGGTCAAGGATGCGATCTCCAACGCGATCACCGATCCGGCGGAGTTTCCCGGCGTCATCACCAACGACGCCGACCGGGCGATCTACTCCTTCGCGATCCGCGGCGAGCAGGTCGAGCTGTTGGGGGTCGTGAGCCTGGTGGCGCGGCTGTCCGGCGCGCGCACCGAGGCGCGTCCGCTCCCCTACGTGCGCCAGCTTCTGCAGCCCGCGTTCGAGTGCCTGCGGCGCGAGCTGTCGCTGCGCTCCAAGCTCGGATCACGCGAGCGCGATCTCGGCGTGCGCGAGCGCGACCTGTCGCTGATGCTCGAGATGTCGTCGAACCAGACGGCCACGGGCGAGAGCGATGAATTCGACCTGATCCTCAAGACCGCGCTCGAGCACATGGGCTGCGCTCTGGCGGCTCTGTGGGTGCCGGACAAGAACATCGGGCTGTCCCTGACCCGCAGCGGCAATCCGATGTCGCCCGAGTCGCTGCAACGGGCGCAGCAACACCTGATGGCGTGGATGCAGCTGCAGCAACGCACCATCGTCGTGAACCACATCTCCAAGGTGGCGAGTGACGTGGCGGCGCCCTACAAGATCCTCGCCTGTCCGGTGCGCCACCCTTCCGGGCGGGTGATGGGCGTGCTGGCGCTGTTCAATCCGGCGAGCGCGCATGACTTCGACTCGCACCAGACGCGGGTCGCGGAGCTGCTTGCCAAGAAAGTCACGGTCATCATCCAGGCGCAGTACGACTCGAGCACGGGACTCATGACCCGCCAGTCCTTCGAGCGCCATGCGAAGGCCTTGCTCAGCTCCGCGGCCGAGGGGTCGACGCATTCCATCCTCTACCTGGACATCGATCGGCTGCACGTCATCAACGAGACCTTCGGCATGCACGTGGGCGATGACGTCATCGTCAATGTGGCCGAATGCATGGCGAAGGTGCTGCCGGCGAGCGCGCTGTCGGCACGCATCTCCGGCGACCGCCTGGCCGCGCTCATTCCCAATACCGCGGTGGAGGCCGCTGCGCAGGTCGCCGAGCGCATCCGCGCGGCCGCGGCGGCGATCGTTCCGCGCGCCGGCCAGGGTGCCTTCGAGGTATCGGCGAGCCTCGGCGTTGCGCCGCTCGGCCGCGCCGAGAACGCGCTCGCGCACGCGCTCGCCACCGCCGAGATCGCCTGCAAGGCGGCCAAGGATCGGGGACGCGATCGTGTGGAGGTCTTCCAGGACTCCGATCAGAGCATCATTCGCCGCCACACCGATATCCTGGTCATCGGCAAGCTGCGCGAAGCGCTCGACAGCGACAACTTCCGCCTCGAGGCTCAGCCGATCCTGCCGCTCAGGGGCAACTACGGCCGGCCGCGGTTCGAGCTCTTGATCCGCATGCTGGGCGACCGCGGCGAGGTGATCCCGCCCGGCAAGTTCCTGTCCTCGGCGGAGCGCTACCAGCTGATGCCCACGGTCGATCGCTGGGTGGTGCACCGTGCCTGCGAGCTGCTCGGTGAGCACAGCGCCGCGGTGGGCGAGGACATCGCGCGCTTCGCCATCAACCTGTCGGGCCAGTCGCTGCAGGACGAGTCGTTCCTGAGCTATGTGGTCGACGAGATCAAGGGCAGCAAGCTGCCCGCCAACGTGCTGTGCTTCGAGCTCACCGAGACCGCGACCGTCGGCAACCTGGAGAAAGCCCAGCGCTTCCTGCGCACGCTGCAAGATCTCGGCTGTCAATTCGCACTGGACGATTTCGGCACCGGAGTGAGCTCGCTCGCCTATCTCAAGGACCTCTCGGTCAACTACCTCAAGATCGACGGCAGCTTCGTGCGCGATGCGCTCGTCAACAGCCGCAGCGAGTCGATGATCAAGGCCATCGCCCAGCTCGCCAAGGTGATGTGCATGGAGACCATCGCCGAGTATGTCGAGACCGACGCGTTGCGCGTGCGCATGGCCGATCTCGGCGTCGACTATGGCCAGGGATTCGCGATGGGCAAGGCGCAGCCGCTCGAGGAGCTGCTGCGCGAGCTCGCGATCTACGAGGCGACCGTCAACACATGGCAGGGTGCCGCCGCGCCCGCTCCCGCCCTCGAGCTCCCGGCGCAGCAATTAGTGGCAACCACTCACTGAGCAAGGCGCGAGCGCCGTACATCTTGTCATCCGCGTCCTACACGCGGTCGCTCACCTTCCCCGCTTGGTATTGCCGTTCGAACATGGCCGAATGAGCCTGGTTCGCGTTCGCTGTTGGGGGTTGCATGTTGATTCTCACGCGCCGCGCCGGCGAAGCCCTGCGGATCGGCGATGAAATTGAAGTCATGGTGATGGCCGTGAACGGCTCCCAGGTGCGGCTCGGCATCAACGCGCCACGCGAGATCGCGGTGGATCGCGAGGAAATCGCCGAGCGCAAGCGTCGCGATCGCGAGAGCCTGGAGTTCGCGCATGCAGCCCCGCGGCCCGAGCCGGATTCGAGGCTCGATCTCAAGAAGATCTCCGCCCGAACCGTCAAGCTCAAGTCCAGCTGAGCCTCAAGATCTGCCTCGAGAGCCGCCTGAAGAAAACCGGCGCGGATGTCAAGTTTTGCGTGCCGCCCGCCTCGGATTACACTTGCACTGGTGAATGCGATGCAAATCGCAACGCGCCAGATGCGAAGGGTACCAAAAGCGATGACGGCTACTCCCCTGCAGGCACCGGAGCTCGCGGTGCACACGTGGTTCAATACCGAGCGTCCGTTGAGCCTGGCCGCCTTGCGCGGCCGCGTGGTCGTGCTGGTGGCGTTCCAGGTGCTGTGCCCCAACTCGATCGCTTGGGGGGTGCCGCAGGCGCGGCGGATACATGAAACCTTCGAGCCCGGCGACGTGGCGGTCATCGGGCTGCATGCGACCTTCGAGCATCACGAAGCGTACAGCTTGCCGATGCTGAAGGCCTTCATCCAGGAATATCGCCTGAAGTTTCCGGTGGCGCTCGACAGCGCGAATGCCGCCGGGCCGATCCCGCATACCATGGACCGTTACAACATGCGCGGCACGCCGAGCCTGGTGCTGATCGATCGCGAGGGCTCGATCCGCAAGCATGCGTTCGGTGCGGCGGAGGACTTGCGCATCGGTGCGGAGATCGGCGCGCTCACCCAGGAGCGGGCGCTGGTGAGCTCCGCCCAGTGCTCGGCCGCTTAGTTGGTTAGGCCGCGCCTCGCCGGCCGCCTACCGCCGGGCGGTGCGCTTTCCCCAGCTAATGCGGCAGGGCGAAGCGGATGCGGATCCGCGCGCGTTGCGCGAGCGGTCGCGCATCGCGGATCACCGGCTTGTAATGCCACTGTAACAGCGCGCCGATGGCCGCTTGGTCGAACACCCCCGTGGGATTCGCCGCGCGCACGGCGACATCCTCGACATTGCCCGACTCGGCCACGGTGAACTCGAGCTCGACCCAGCCCTCGATGCCCGCCTGCTCCGCCTTGCGCGGGTAAACGGGCGGCACGGATTTGACCAGCTCGAGCTCGCTCGCGTTCATCACGTTGCCGAGGAATGCGCGCTTGGCGAGCGCCGCATCCAGATCGCGGCGCACCGCGCCGGCCTCCGGCGAGGTGTCGCCGAGCGCGGCCGCCTGGTCCAACCAGTTGCCGGCGGCGTCATATTGCCCGAGCGCGAGCGCAGAGCGCGCCTTGCCCACGAGGCGCGCGCCGAGCTCCTGCGTCGCCCGGGCGAGCCCCGCGTTCGCGGGGTCGATGCCGCGCAGCTTGGCGAGGTAATACCTGGCGCTGTCGCCCTCGGGTTCGACCAGCCGGTCGTCGCGCAGCCGCTCCTCGGCGGACTCGAGAAGCCCGCGCGCGGCGTCGGCATCCGCCGCGCGCTGCGCCGCCTGCAGAGCGCGGCGCAGGTTCTCGAGATTGTCGGGCGATGCGAAGTCTTTGGCCGCATCGATTGAGCTCGAGGCGCGCGCGAAGTCGCGTCCATCGATGGCGCCGCGCGCCGCGGTCAGCAGCGCGAGCGCAAGCTGCTCGCGCGCGTCGAGCGCCGCCGGGTTTGCCGGATCGGCGGCGAGCGCCTCCTCCACATAGAACCGTGCGTTGTCGCGCTCGGGCTCGAGCAGATGCTGCTCGTGAATGCGCTCGACGGCGAGCGCCGCGAATTCGTCGGCCTGCGCCGCGGGCGCCGCGGGCGCCGTGCGGCTGCCGGCCGGCACGGCTGGTTCGCTCGACACGCGCTTGGCGGTCGCGGTGGTCTTCAGCTGGCTGCGCGCTTTGGCGAGCTCCGCGGCCAGGAAGGCCACTCGCGCGGCATCGACACCCGCGCTGCGCGCGAGGTCGAGGTCGGCTGCCGCCTCGTCCAGCCGTTCCTCGAGCAAGGCGTTCTCGGCCCGCGACAGCAGCCGCTCGTGCACCTCCGCGATGCCTGCGCGCGCAGCCGCACTGTCCGGATCGAGCGCCAGCGCCTGTCGAAACAGCTCGAGCGCATTGTCGCCGGCGGGCGCCGCCAGCCGGTTGGCCGCGAGCGCCTGGGCGGCGCGCATGGAGAGCGAGACGGCGGGCGAGATCGCGGCGGCACCCGTCCGTTCCGCGGTCTGCCTCGGTGCGGGCTCGGGGGACGGGCTTCGGTGCACGAGCCAGATTGCCGCGAGCGTTGCGCCGAGGCCGGCGCATACCAGCAGCGGCAACAGGCGCCCGCCGCGCGGCGCAGCCACCCGACCCGGCGGCCCGTGAGTCCTTTTCTGCTCATCGTATTTCTTGACCGCCGCGTCGGCAAACAGCCTGGCGCGCGCCGGCGACATGGGCTTGTGGATGAACCGATAGATCGTGCCATCGCTGATGAGCCGCGCCAGAGCGGTCTCATCCTCGCGCGTGCCAGCCGCGACCACGACCAGATCGGGAAACTGGCGCTTGATCTCCGAGACGAACCGCGCTCCCAGCGCCGCGAGCGTTTGCAGGTCGAGCACCAGGATGCCGACGCCTCCGGCGAGCAAGAGATCGCCCACCTTGTCGGAGCTCGGCACATGCCAGAGCCGCCGCGTGGGCCCAACCGCCTCGCGCAGCGTTTGCAGGAACAGCTCGTCCGCGGTGAGTACCACCAGCTCGACGATATCGCTCGCGAGGCTGAACCTCAGCGCCTCGATCGCACGGCGTTCGTCCTCGGGCGCTAGCACCGTTGGGTTCCTTGCATTCCATCCCTTGAGCGTGGCTGGGCCGGAGGCCCATGATCGTGCACTGCAGCAGTCGATCCGAAGACGCAAGCCCGTGAGGCTAGTGTCATTCAGCGGGTGACGCTATACGATACGGCGTCCTGTAATGCAGACAACGGATGTTGCATCGCGTCAGGCTGTTTCTGTGACCCGGCACACACTAGTGGGACGCTGAGCATCCATCGCGGGGGGATCTTGGGCGAGTCAATCGGAATCAAGTGCAGGCTGCCGCTCGAGCAGCGGGCCGCGCTCGAACAGCTCCTGTTCTTCAACGTCAATCAGCACCGCGTGCGCGTCGGCATCCAGCAGTCGATCGAAGCGTACGGAGTGCCCGAGATCTGCGAGCAGGATGGAGGACTCACCGTCCGCGTGGGCGAGATCGCAGGCGTACAGACGCTGTTCGCCGTCTCCGAGCTTGGCCGCCCGCTGGGGGTCGCGGTGTTCGTGCGCCTCGCTCTCGAGCGCTTCGTGGTGCTGCACCTCGGCGTGCAGCACCCCTACCGGCTCATGCCGGAAATCAACACACGCGTTCTGCTCAAGCTGATGCACGAGATTCGCGGCGCGGCGCGGCGCACGCACGGTGTCGACCGCATCGAGCTCGTCTACAAGGACCGGCACGCCGTCAGGCTCCACGTCTGAGCGGTCGCGCAGCTTCATGTCCCGCGTTCGACGACACGCCGACGGCAAATTGCGCTGTGCCTGGTGCACCACCGATCCGGCTTACATTTCCTACCACGACGCGGAATGGGGCGTCCCGCTGCACGATGATCGGCGACTCTTCGAGATGCTGTGTCTCGAAGGCGCGCAGGCGGGCCTGAGCTGGCTCACCATCCTGCGCAAGCGCGAGGCCTACCGCCGTGCGTTCGACAACTTCGACGCCGAGGTCATGGCGCGCTACGGCGCCCGCCAGCGGCGGCGACTCATGAGCGATGCGGGCATCGTTCGCAACCGGCTCAAGATCGAGGCGTTCATCGCCAATGCACGCGCCTATCTCGAGATTCGCGACCGCCCCGGGGCCTTCGATGCGTATCTGTGGCGGTTCACCGATGGCAAGGTGCTGCGTCGCCGCCCGCGCGAGCTGTCCGCGATTGCGGTCTCGACGCCGCTGAGCGAGGCCATGAGCAAGGATCTCAAGCGCCGAGGGTTCCGCTTCGTCGGATCGACGATTTGCCACGCATTCATGCAAGCCGTGGGCATGGTGGATGAGCATCAACTCAATTGCTGGGTGGCCAAACGCAGAAGCGCTGCCTGAGCCGCGCACGGCGGCGTTCGCCGCTCAGGGGACCGGCTGCTCGCGCGGCGGCTCGAGCGGAAGCCTGCGCTTGCGCAGAATCGCGATGTCGACGTCCTCTTCGCGCGGCGCGAAGCGCATTTCGGCGATGCGCGCACGCGCGCGCCCGTTCGCTGACCACGGAAAGAGCGCCACATCGTGCTGGCTGGCGCTGGCAATACGCCATTCCAGCACGCGCCGCCGCTCCGCGACCGCGCGCGACTCCTTGCTGTCGGGCGGGGCCAGCCGCCGCTCGAGGGTGAACCCCGCCATCTGCGCGGCCACGGCATCTGCGTGCTGCATGGTCTTCGACAGCTTGAGACAGTTCTCGCGCCGCTCGCCCGCTCCCGGGTCGCGGCAGGCGGCGAGGAGCGGCGCGAACGAGGGCACGAGCTCGGTGGCGGTGATCGCCATCGCCTCGCTCAGGCGGCTCAGATCCGAGGGCACATAGCCCGCGGGCAAGCTCGCGGCGACTTGCTTGAGCGCATCGAACACGAGCACCACCAGGCGATTGACGTAGACATCGAACCGCGATCCCTGCGCCATGTCGGCGAGCACCCGATCGATCTCCACGACGTCCCGGTCCTTCTGTGCGATCGCAAGCGTCGCCATCCAGACCGCCGCGTTGTCCGCATCGATCCAACGCATGGTGGTCGCGGCATCACGGACGTCGCAGGCAGGTGTGGCGGCACACAGCTGCAGGCGCAGCCAGGCGATGCTCGCGTTCTGAGGGTCGAGGTCGCTCGCGCGTGCGGCGAGCTCCACGGCCGCGAAACGCGCCGCGGCGGAGTCCTGCGCTTTGAGCCGCGACGGTGCCGCGAACGAAAGTGCCGCGGCGGTGGCCAGCGACCGCGCATCTGCGCGCGCGATCAACGCCTGCGCCGCCGCCGCGCGCCAGGCCGGATAGCGATCCGCGGCGGCGAGCGGGCGGCTCTCGAGTGCGAATCCGAGCGCCGCGCACACCACGACCGCGACCGCGGCGAGGCGCCGGCCATGCAGACTAGGCAGACGGGCTCCTCGGTCGGTTCCGATTGCCCGAAGCGGTGAGCCCGGCCGTGATCGCGAGGCGCATCGCTTCCTCGACCGAGATGTCGAGCGGTTCGATCAACTCGCGGGCGAGATAGACCGTATAGCCGCCAAAGGCGTAGCTCATGGGAAAGTACACCGTCACCCAATCGCGGCCGCCATGCGTGTCGAGCACGGCGGGCGCATCCTCGCGCGTCACGAAGCCGATCGCATGCACACCCCCGAAGCGCGCCAGCACGACACGCTGCAGGTCGCGCTTCTCGCCGCTTCCCGAGGGCAGCAAGCTCATCACGTCGCGGAAGCCGCCGTAGAGCGTCTTCACCAACGGAATGCGTCCCAGGAAGTCGTCCCAGTACTTGAGCAGAATCTTGCCGGCGTACGCGTTGACGAGACTTCCCACGGCCAGCAGCAGCAGGAAGCCCGCGAGCAGGCCGAGTCCCGGCCAGTAATGCTCGGGGCTCACGATCCTGAGCGCGATGAGCGCCCGGCGCAGCCATCCCTCGACCGTGTTCACCATCCACCAGATCACATAGACGGTGAGCGCCAGGGGTAGAACGGTCACCAGCCCGCTCATGGTCAGCGTGAGGATCTTTCTCATGGGAAATGAGTGTCCGCGCTCACTGCTGTCGCGGCAGCACGAAGCGCAGACCGCTGTAGTTCAATACCACGCCGTCGCGGCGTATGCGCTCCAGGGTCAGTCCATCCGCGAGCGGGGAACCCTCACGGTATTTGCGATTGTTGATGTACACGAACCGGTCCGCAGGTCGGGTCGCGTACACATGCACATCGAGGTGCAGCTCGGGCAAGGGCGCACGGCCGCCGAAATCGACCTCGCCGATCGTCGGTAACGCTTCCTCCTCGGACTTGTCCGCCGGCGTGCTGAGGAGCGGATCGTCTCCCTGCGCCGCGCGTGCAGGCGCGGCGCGGCCCGCGCTCGATGCGCGCAACTCGCCCGCCGCGCTCGCGCCGCGCGCTTCGGCCTGTGAGTCCACGGCCGGAACCTCAGGCGCATACACCGGTGCCGCGTCCATGGGACTGAAATGAGCATCGGCGCGCGCCGGAGCCGTAGCGCTGTCAGACTCTCGAGCGGGCGTTGGCGCGGCCGGCGCAGCCGTTGCCGGTGCCGGGCTCGTGGGCGTCACGCCGGCTGCCGAGCTCGCGGGCGTCGCGGTGGGCGCCGCGCTCGCGGGCATCGCGGTGGGTGCCGCGCTCGCGGGCATCGCGCTCGCCGCAAGGCTCGCCGGCATCGCGGCAGGTTGCGGGACCGGCGCGGAAGCGACCGTGGTCGGCGCCGGGCTGCGCAGCAGCACGAAGAGCAGCACCGCGAGGTTCACCACCAAGAGTACCGCGAGCGCCACGGCCCATAGCGGAAACCGCCGGCGGCGCGCGATCGGCCCGGCATCCATCAGTCCAGGTATGCTCTGGCGCTGGCGTTCGATCTCGGACTTCTTGAGTGCGTCGAGGATAAAGGACATGGCGTTACCTAGCTGCGCGGGGTCGTCGGCATGAGGAGTGGCGAGCCTGGCTCGGCGAGCGCGGTGTCGAGCACCACCTGAGTCTGCAGGCCCGCGATGCCGTCCACGTTGAGCCGATGCTCGCGCTGGAAATTCTGCACCGCGATCGCCAGCGCCTCATCGTAGAGGTCGTCCGTCTCCGGATCGGAGGCAGCCCCATGGAGCGCGTTGAGGCTGCGCCGCAGCCAGCGTACCTCATCGCCGCGCATACCGAGCGACAGCAGACGGGTGCGCGAGGTCTTCGGCTTCCACACCACGGTGAATTCGCCGAACCAGTCGCGCGAGAGCTCATCGAGCGGCACGCGCACGTCGTGCTCGCCGAGATCGAGCGTGGCGAAGCGGTCATCGAGCGCAGACAGCACCACGCGATGGCGCGCGCCGCGGTCGTCCGTAAGCGTCAAAATCGCCGGCCGGTTCAGGGCTCGGACCTGGGCCCACGAGCCGCGCTGCTCGAGACAGGCGAGACCCGCCTTCTGCGCCTGGCCGCACGGATCGCGGTCGTCCGCCATCGCCGTGCCCCACAGTGCGAGCAAGCGCCGGAAGGCGGCTGCATCGGTCGTCGAGCCGCCGCTCTCCGCGAGCAAGGCGCTGATCGAGGGCGGCGGCGGAGCCTTGGCGGGCTCGGCCGCGGGCTTGGGATCGATCGCGACCGCCGGCGCCGCGGGCTTCACCGGCGCGGGCGCAGTCACGGCGGCGTGCAGCAACTGGTGCCGCCACAAGGATACGGCCGCGACGCCGGAAGCGCCGACTGCCGCCGCCAGCGCGGCGCCCATCGCCCAGCCGAGCCACGGCGGCGTGAAGCGCCGGCCATATACCTCGCCGGCCGCCTGGCGCACCAGAGACGGCGTGACTTTGCGGGTCTCCTCCGTGTAGGCACCGAGCAAGGCTCGGTCACAGCACACATTGATGACGCGGGGAACGCCGCCCGACACCCGATGCATCTCGGCGAGGGCCGCGGACGTGAAGATCTCGCCTGCCGCGCCCGCGACCCGCAGGCGATGTCTCACGTACTGAACCGTCTCGTGCTTGAGCAGGGGATTCAGGTGATAGCGGCCGGTGATGCGCTGCGCCAGCTGGCGCAGATCCGTGCGATCGAGCATCTCGCGCAGCTCCGGCTGGCCGATCAGGATGATCTGCAGAAGCTTCTGGGTCGCCGTCTCCAGATTGGTGAGCAATCGCACCTGCTCGAGCACGTCGGGCGCGAGGTTTTGCGCCTCATCGACGATGACGATGATCCTGCGGCCCTCGGCGTGGGCGGACAGCAGCCGCCGGTTCAGGGCGTCCACCATCTGCTTGACGCTACGACGATCCGCCTCATCGAGGCCGAGCCCGAGTTCCTCGCATATGGTGAGCAGGAACTCGACCGGCGTCACGCGCGGGTTCAGGATCACCGCGACGTCGGCGTGATGGGGCAGGCGCGAGAGGAGCGTGCGCACCACCGTGGTCTTGCCGGTGCCCACTTCGCCCGTCAGCTGGATGAATCCCCCCGACTCGTTGATGCCGTAAAGCAGGTGCGCCAGCGCTTCGGCATGGCGCTCGCTCAAATAGAGATAGCGCGGATCCGGCGTGATCGCGAAGGGCTTTTCGATGAGGCCGAAGAAGCTGAGGTACATGGTGCTTGGTTCCGGCGCGATGATACCAAGGTCAGCCGCGCGCGGGAGCAGGGGCCCGCTTTGCGCGGCTCAGGCGGGTCACTCGGGCAAGCTCCCGGGACGCGGCAAGAGGCTCGCGCGCGTCAGGAGCCCCGCGCCGAAGCGCGCTCGAATGCCGTCGATGGCAGCGTCGAGCCGCGAGTCGCGCGGCTCGACGCCGAAGAGATCGGCTTGCACCGGCACCGTGAGGTCTGTGACCCCGACGCCGAGCAATCGCAGCGCCGCATGGGGCTGCGCCGTACGCCACTCGCGCAACAAGCGCTGCGCAGCCGCGGCCACGGCGGCGGTGTCCTGTGTCGGCGGCTCGAGCGAGTGCTGACGGGTATAGGTCGTGAAATCGGCGCGGCGGATCTTGAGCGTGACGCGACCGGCTGCGAGCTCGTGCGCGCGCAGGCGCGCCGCGGCCCGATCGGCCAGCCGCGTGAGGCGGCGCTCGAGCTCGGCCGCGCTCGCGATGTCGGACTCGAAGGTCTCCTCGGCGCTCAGCGACTTCTCCTCGCGCTGTGCCGACACCGGTCTGTCGTCGATGCCGCAGGCGAGTGCGCGAACCGCGCTGCCGTAGCGCCCGAACGCGCGCCACAGCACCTCATCGCTTGCGCGCCGCGCATCCGCGAAGGTCGCGATCCCGGCGGCGTGCACGCGTGGCAGCGATTTGGGCCCTATGCCGAACAGCCGGTCGATCGGCAGGGGATCGAGCACACGGCGCAGCTCGGCATCGCCGATGCAGAAAAGCCCGTCCGGCTTGCCGAGGTCGGAGGCGATCTTGGCCACGAGCTTGTTCGGTCCGATTCCGACGGACGCGGGCAGCTCGGTGGCGACGCGAATACGGCGCCGGATCTCGCTACCGATCGCTGCGGGCGCTCCGAGCAGGCGCAGGCTGGCGGTCACGTCGAGGAAGGCCTCGTCCAGCGACAGCCCTTCGACCAGCGGGGTGAAGTCGCGGAAGATGGCGAAGACCTGCGCGGAGATTTCCTGATAGAGCGCCATCCGAGGACGCACGCAGATCGCGTGGGGACAGCGCGCCAGCGCCTCGCGCATCGGCATCGCCGAACGCACGCCGAAGCGGCGCACCGCGTAGCTCGCCGCCGCCACGACCCCGCGGCCGCCCGTGCCGCCGACGATCAGCGGCTGGCCCTTGAGCTCGGGACGATCGCGCTCCTCCACGGATGCATAGAACGCATCCATGTCGGCATGCAGGATCGTGCGCACCGCGCCTCAGTCCACGGTGATCGTGATCTTCTGCGAGTGCAGCGGCGGATCGAACGGGATGTGCTGGTAATCGGCGAACAGCAGCTCGAGCGTGTGCCGGCCGGGCGCGAGCGTCAGCGTGGTCTCGGTCTGACCCTTGCCGAAATGCATGATCTTGTCGGTCGCGGGAAGCGGTGCGTCCAGCTTGATCTCGCGCAAATCGGTGTCGATCAGCAGATGGTGATGCCCGGTATTGTCGAACTTGACGCCGGCAGGGGCGACACCCATGCCTTTCAAACCGAATTTCACCGTGACCGGCCCGTGCACGTGCGCGCCGTCGCGCGGGGCGATGAAATACACCTGTGCGCCCGCGGGCGCCGCAGTGCGGTCCTGAGCGAGAGCTGCGGTGCCCAACACAATGGCCGCGAGCGCGGCGATGCAACGATTCATGGCTTTATTCAAATTCATCGAGTCCCTCCGACGCTCAACGAAGCTACGCCGCGTGACCGCCCCTATGCAAGTTGACGTCATGTCTGGTCGTCCAACTCCCGATAGAACACTCGAGCGGCGATTTCAAATCAGATCCTTGACGCCGTCGCGCTCCTCGCACAGCTCGCGGTGCGTCGCCTGCATCTTCGCCCGGCTGAAATCGTTGACCGACAGTCCCTGCACGATCCGATAGATGCCATCCTTGCAAGTCACGGGATAGGAGTAGATGACACCCTCCGGGATGCCGTAGCTGCCATCGGAGGGCACTGCCATGCTGACCCAGTCGCGCTCGCGCGTGCCGAGCATCCAGTCGTGCACGTGATCGAGCGCGGCGGCGGCGGCCGATGCAGCGGATGAGCTCCCCCGCGCCTTGATGACCGCGGCTCCGCGCTGCTGCACGGTCGGGATGAAAGTCTCCTTGAACCAGTCTTCGCCGACCGCGGCCATCGCGGGCTTGCCGTCCACCGTCGCATGGTGCAGATCGGGATACTGAGTCGCCGAATGGTTGCCCCAGATGATGGCATGCTCGATCTTGTCGAGCGGCGCCCCGGTTTTCTCGCGCACCTGCGCGAGCGCGCGGTTGTGGTCGAGACGGGTCATGGCGGTGAAACGCTCGGGAGAAAGCGAGGGGGCATTGCGCATGGTGATCAGCGCGTTGGTGTTGGCCGGGTTGCCGACCACCAGCACACGAACGTCGCGGCTCGCGACCGCGTCGAGCGCCTTGCCCTGCGCCGAGAAGATCTTGGCATTCTCGAGCAGCAGATCTTTGCGCTCCATCCCGGGCCCGCGCGGGCGCGCCCCGACCAGCATCGCAAAGTTGCAATCCTTGAACGCGACGCGCGCATCGTCGGTCGCCGTGACCTTGTTGAGTGTGCGGAACGCGCAGTCGTTGAGCTCCATGACCACGCCCTGAACGGCTGCGAGCGCCGCGGGGATCTCCAGCAGATTGAGGTTGACGGGCTGGTCAGGTCCCAGCATCTGCCCGGACGCAACACGGAACAGCAGGGAATACCCGATCTGTCCTGCGGCGCCGGTGATGGTGACGGTGACTGGCTTCTTCATGGCACGACCCCTTGCGCAAAAGCAGCAAATGGTAGCCCAAGACGGAGCATTTGCCGCAGCAGCCGGCGAGAAATCAATCGATTGGAGGGGCGGGAGCCCGAGTAGCCAGCAAGTAGTTGCGCTCATCAGTGATGTATATAAATATATCACCACGTAACCGATACACCCTGTCGTGATAGGCGCGATCGTCAGCGCATTCAATGCGCAGGCCAACGGTGGCCAGAGCTCCGGAATCCAGCTGGCTGCGCTCCGATCGGCTGGGTCGGGCGTTCTGCTAGATTAGCGTGCTACATGGCTCTTACACGTGGGCTTTCCCCCGAGCATGGAATGGACCCGAACTGGAACGACAACCAGCCGATATACCGGCAACTGCGAGACCGGATGGTTGCTCTGATTCTGGAAGGTGCACTCAAGGAGGGGGACCCGTTGCCGTCCGTGCGCACCGTGGCCGCAGGTTATCGGCTCAATCCGCTCACGGTGCTCAAGGGTTATCAGCAGCTGGTCGACGAACGCCTGGTCGAAAAGCGCCGCGGCCGCGGTATGTACGTGAGCGAGGGTGCGCGCCAATTGCTGCTCGCCGGCGAGCGCGAGCGCTTCCTCAAGGAGGAGTGGCCGCAGATACTCGCGGTCATTCACAGGCTCGGGTTCGGCGCCGAGGAGCTGTTCGCGCAGACTGCTGCGCTCACGCCCGCTCCGCCGCGCAGCGGCCAGAGCAAGTGAGAGATGTCATGCTCCCTTGATTCGAGCGCGCGGTCTCACCAAGAGATATCGCGCCCAGATCGCGCTCGACCATGTCGATTTCGCCATCGAGCCCGGCCGCATCGCACGCAGGACAAGGTGGCCGCGAGGCGCGCGCAGAACCCGTTCTACGAACGCGCGCTGATTCGAGGGATGCTCGGCTTTCAGGGATTGCTCGGCGGGGCGCGTCATGCAAAATAGCGCCGTTGCCCAAGCCGCATGCCGCCGAGGAGCGCTGAATGTACAAGACGAAGATCGACCTGTCGGAGAAAACGCGCCGTAACGTGATTGTCATACTCAACGAAAGGTTGAGCGATGCGATCGATTTGCAGAGCCAAGTCAAGCAAGCGCACTGGAACGTGAAAGGGCCACACTTCATTGCGTTGCACGAGTTGTTCGACAAGATCTCGGATGTCGTGCTCGAGCAGATCGACGAGATCGCCGAGCGCATCACCAGTCTGGGCGGAACCGCGGAGGGAACCGTGGCGGTTGCCGCCAAGCGCAGCAAGCTCAAGAACTATCCGCTGAGCATCACCGCCGGCAAGGACCATCTGTTCTATCTATCGACGCAGCTCTCGGTGTTCGGCAAGGCGGTCAGGACTGCGATCGAGGAGACCGATGAGCTGGGCGATGCCGATAGCGCCGACCTCTTCACCCAGATCTCGCGCGAGATCGACAAATATCTGTGGTTCATCGAAGCGCATCTCCAGGACAAGGCCTGAAAGACGCGGCGAGGCGATCTCTGCATCGTCCTTAGGGTCGCGCCCGAGCCCCCAAGGGCGCGGCTGTCTTCCGACGACGACAGAGTGCCTGGTGGGTCCCTGCGTGGTGTACTCACGCGCCTGAGCACGCGGCCGCCGCCGCGCGCGCGTCACCTCGGATCGAACACGCAAGAGGGCCGCCTCATGAGATATTGCCTGATACTGGGGATGCTGTTCTGTGCATGCGCACACGCAGAGGCTCCGCGCTGCAATCCGGGTGATTATTCACCGACCGTCAACTGGCAAGTCGGCGTCGCCTCGGATCAGAGCATCGTCTCGATCCTTTGGTGCAACGATTCCGTCGGCCTCGATCTGTGGGCAGCCGGATGGAATCCCGCGCAGGCGCCGGTCAATGCCTGCGCCGGAAATGTACAGTCCGAGTCCGCCGCCCTGCTGATGACCGCGTTCTGGCAGAACTGCCTCACCGGTAGCGGTACGCTGACGTCGGCACAGCAGACCGTGGTGGCGCATCTGGTGCAGCTCTGGCTGCCCAAGCTGCAGACGGCCGAGGAAGAAGGCGTTTATCGATATGCAAACGGCGCGCTGGTGGGTTACTCGGAGGGCAAGCTATCGGCCCATACCAACTGTCACAGGAGCGTGGTTGCCACGCGCAACGGCATCGACTTCTACGATGTGTCGGGACTCCTGTTCGCCAATGGCGGTGTGATCCCGGCGAACTCTGCCGCCGCGTGCAAGCTGGTCCCGCCGCCGGCGACCGGCTGGCCTCAGTAACCACTTGAATTCGCATCGAGCGACTTAAGCGGGCATCGAGCGACTTGAGCCGGCATCGGGCGCACAGCCGGCCGGCGCGGCACCCCGAGCAGCGCCTTCCGCGGCGGCCCTCAGCCGCTCATTCGAGCAGGTGGGCGAAGTAGCTGTTGCACAGTCGATTGAGCGGGTCCGTGCGCTCGCGCAACGCGCGAAACAGCTTGGCGCGCTCGCCGAACGCCTTCGAGACGTACTCGGGCTTCAAGGCCCGCGACTGGTTGAAGGTCGGCAGACCGCCGAGCCCCGAGGCGAATTCATTGAAGTCGATGAGGAACTCGTCCCAGCCGCGGTCCCCGGTGGAGGAGGGCTCGAGCGTGAACGTGGGTCCGGTGAAGCTCACGCTGAAGAGCGAGCTCTTGTCCTGGTGCAGGCGGCTCGCGCCGTTCACCACGTTGCAGCGGTAGCCATGCTGCTTGTAGTAGGACTTGCAGAACGCGAAGTACTCGTTGAGCAGCTTCGGGAAGCCGCTCTGCGGAAAGCCCCAGAGCGTATAGGTATAACGCGATTTCCAGGCCTCGATCGGGAAGTCGCGGATCCATTCATGCGCGTAGAGGACGACGCTGCGCGCCGCGCGATCGAGCGTCGCGCGCAGCGCCCGCTGCATGCCCGATACCACCGCGCCGGTGACGCCGGGCGCGGCGAGAACGCTGCCGACCGTCGAGCCGAAGGCCGGCAAGACGTTGCGCATCACCGACTTCCTGATCTGCCAGATTCCGGCGCGGCTCATGTCGGCCGACTCATCCCGGGTGCGGCGCTCCACCGTGATCTGATCGTTGTAAGGGGAAATGTGCAGTCGGATCGCTCCCGGGGCATTGACGATGCCCGAGAATCTCGCCGCGAACTCCTTGAGGTTGAGCACCTCGTAATCGATCCGTACCGGCGTCAGCGGCTGCACGCGCAGCACCACCTCGTGAACCACGCCGAGCAGTCCGTAGCTCGAGGTCAAGACGCGCATCAGGTCCGCATTGCGGTCCGTGATCGTCATCGGCTTGCCCTGCGGCGTGATCAACTTCATCTCCTTCACCAGAGTCGACATCTGCGCCGTGCCCGCCTCGAACGATGCCTGCGGCAGCGTGGTCACCGCGACCGCGCCCAGCGTCATGTGCCCCATCTCCGGAGTGAGCGCCAACTCTTGACCGCGCTCGGCGAGCGCGCGCGCCAGGGTCGCCACGCGCACCCCTGCCTGCGCGCGCACTTCCTCCTCGCCGAACTCGACGATCTTGTCGAGCGTCGCGAGGTTGAGAGTGGTGCCGCCATCGCCCCCGACGCACCGCGTCTGCGAGTAGTCCCCGCCCACGATTCGCACCGGCGTCGGATAGGCCTTGACGTTGCCGAGAATGCCCGGGATATCCTCGGGACGCTTGGCCCGCATGACGAGCCTGGGCCGACGGAACAATCCTGACGCAGAGGCATCCTGCGCACGCGAACGACTGACTTTGACCATCATGCTTTCCCCCGAGACTGCCGATACCGGACCGTCAGGGGCTGCAAAAGACCGGGAGGGAGGCGCGACCGCGCGCTTTGCGCGTCAGGTGACTGGCGACCCCGCTATCGTCGAGCCTCGCGAAGAAGGCTCCTTAGACCGGTGGCTTTGCGTCCCCACCTTTCGGCGGGTTTGCCCTTGAACAGCACCCATACTATGCGAGCATTCGGGGCACTAAGTAAAGTCCTATTTAACCCATCAAGAGCAAGGTCTCGGCGTGCTCGACGGCTTCGGGCGTGCCGCACATCACAACCACGTCGCCTTCCTTGAAAACGGTATCCTCGCCGGGCTCCCGGCCGACGATTCCGTCACGCCGCACGGCACTCACCGCGGCCTGAGAGCCGCGGCGCGCGAGCTCCGCGACCGTCTTGCCCACCGCCCAGGCATGAGGAGGCAGCACCACGCTGTGAAGCTCTTCACGGAATGCGTGACTGTCATCCATCAATTCCGTACTGGAGGCCCGGAAGTATTGCCGCAACATCCCGTAGCGGTGGTCGCGGATGTCGTTGACCGTGCGGATCACCCGGGAGACGGGAAGCTTCAGCAGCAACAGCAGATGCGACAGGAGCATGAGGCTGGCCTCGAACGTTTCCGGCACCACCTCGGTTGCGCCGGCCGCCTGCAGCTCCTCGAGCTTGGCGTCGTCCTGGGTGCGCACCAGCACCGGTACGTCGCCCCGCAGCGAGCGCACCGAGCGCAGGATGCGCAGCGACACCGCCGGATCGGCGAAGCTGATGACCACGCAGCTCGCCCGCGCGAGTCCCATGTTCTGCAGCACCTCGATCTGTCCGGCATCGCCGTAGACCACGGGGTCGCCGGCCTGGCGGCCGGCGCGGATGCGGTAGGGGTCGAGATCGAGCGCGAGGTACTCGAAACCGGTCTGCTCGAGCACGCGCGCGATGTTCTGCCCGACGCGGCCGAAACCGCAAATCACGACATGATCGCGTCCGGCTACCGCGAGCGTCGCCTGCGCCTCGCGCATGGCCTCGCTGTGCCGAGGGCCGCGCTCGCGCAGGATCGCACGGGTGATGCGCCGGTTGTGGCGAATGATGATCGGCGAAGCCACCATCGACAGCACCGTCGCGGCGAGCAGCGGCTGGAGCAGCGCAGGGTCGGCGAGCTCGCGACGGAGGAGCAGCGTGAGCAGCGCAAAGCCGAACTCGCCCCCCTGGCTCACCACGACACCGGTACGCAAGGCCTTGAACCAGCTCTTGGTCGCGGGCTTGGCCGCCACGGCGACCACTGCGGTCTTGAGCAGCAGCATCGCCGCAAGGACCGCGCTCACCAGAGGCAAGGTGCGCAGCAGCAGCGGCACATCGAGCAGCATTCCCACGGTGATGAAGAAGAGTCCGAGCAGCACCTCACGGTAGGAGCGGATGGTCGCCTCCACTTGATGCCGGAACTCGGTCTCGGCGAGCATCATGCCCGCCAGAAACGCGCCCAGGGCAAGCGAGAGCCCCGCAGCCTGCGTCGCCCAGGCGGAGGAAAGCACCGCGAGCAGCACGGCAAGGGAGAACAGCTCGGGGGAGCGCACGGAGGCGATCGCGAGAAACAAAGGCCGCAGCAGCCAGCGTCCGGCCGCGAGCACCACGAGCAGGGCCGCCGCGGCGATGGCGATGGCGGCGGCGACGTGCGGCGCGTTGCGGCCCACGCCGACCGCCAGAGGCGACATCAAGCCGAGAAACAGCGGGAAGCTCAAGTCCTGAAACAGACAGATGGCGACGGCGAGACGGCCGTGTGTGCGATTGTTCTCCGACTGCTCGGTGAGCTGCGCGATGATGATGGCGGTCGAAGACATCGCGATCGCGCCGCCGATTACGATGGCGGCCACCGGCCCCACATCGAAGCCCGCGATCGCGCAGATCGCGACGGCCGCGCTGGTTGCAAGCACCTGAGCGCCGCCGACCCCCAGCACTTCCCAGCGCATCGCCGAGAGACGGGGAAGCGAGAATTCGAGCCCGAGCGTGAATACCAGGAAAACCACCCCGAAATCCGCCAGCAGCCGCGTGGTTTCGTTGTCGGTGACCCAGCCGAGCGCGTGCGGACCCAGCAGCATCCCCACCACGAGGTAACCCAGGATCGCCGGCAGCGCCAGCTTGCGCACGCCCGTGACCACGCACACCGAGGCCGCGAGCAAGATCAAGATCTCGAGCAGAGGTCCTTTGAGCATTCGAGGGGCCTGGCCGCGCTTCCCGCGCCTGCTAGCATATAGCGATGCAGGCGTTGACGCTCAACCGGCAAGGCGACGACTGGCGGCTCGAACTCCATGGCGACTGGTCGCTCGGCGCGATGGGGCGCATCGACCCCGAGCTGCGGGCGCTGTCAGGTCCCCTGAGCGGAACGCTGGTATGCGATTGGTCGCGCGCCGAGCACCCGGGCATCGGGCCGGTCTGGTCGCTGCTCGCGCGGCTCGCGGACATCGGCACACCCCAGCTCGCCCTGCGCCACGAAGGAAATCCACCCCACATCGTCCAGCTCCTCGGCAAGCTGCAGGGCGAGATCTGCACGGCCGATGGCAAGCGTGCGGTCGCGATCCCGCCGCACGAGGGCGCGATCGCCCAGCTCGGGCGCTGGACGGTCCTGCAGGGCACCGAGGGACGGGCCGTGCTCGCGTTCTTCGGCCGCATTGCGGCGGTGCTCGGACAGAGCTTCACGCAGCCCCGCGTGCTGCGGCTGAGGTCGATCGTGCGTCACCTCCACGAGACCGGCGTGAGTGCGATTCCCATCGTCTCGCTGATCGCGTTCCTGATCAGCGTCGTCGTGGCCTACCTGGGCGCACAGCAGCTGTCAAAGTTCGGCGCCACGATCTTCGTGGTCGACCTCGTGACCATCGCGGTGCTGCGCGAATTGGGGGTGCTCTTGACCGCGATCATCATCGCCGGCCGATCGGGCAGCGCGTTCGCCGCCGAGATCGGCGTCATGGAGCTGAACCAGGAGATCGATGCGCTGCGCGCCATGGGCATGAACCCGATCGAGCTTCTGGTGGTGCCGCGCGTGGTGGCCTTGATGATCGCGCTGCCGTGCCTGACCGTGATCGCGGATGCCATGGGCCTGGCCGGCGGCGGCCTGCTATCGCTGGTGCAGCTGCACATCCCGGCGGCGCAGTTCACGGTGCGCCTGCGCGAGGCGCTTTCGCCGACCACCTTCTGGGCGGGACTGGTCAAGGCGCCGGTATTCGCGCTGCTCATCGGCATGGTCGGCGCGTATCGGGGAATGCAAGTGCGCGAGTCAGCGCGCGAGCTAGGCCGCTTGACCACCATGGCCGTGGTGCAATCGATTTTCCTGGTGATTCTCGCCGACGCCTTCTTCGCCGTGCTGTTCCAGCAGATCGATTTCTGATGGACGCCACCCTCGATGTGCCCGTCATCCGCGTCACCGGGCTGGTCAACCGTTTCGACGGCCAGGTGGTGCACAACGGGCTGTCGTTCGAGGTGCGCTCGAACGAGATCATGGGCGTGGTCGGCGGCTCCGGCACCGGCAAGACCGTGCTTCTGCGCACCATCCTCGGGCTACGCAGGCCGCAGGCCGGCAAGGTCGAGCTGCTCGGGCACGACATCGAGCACCTGTCCGTCGCAGAGCGGATCGCGCTCTCGCGCAGCTACGGCGTCGCGTTCCAGAGCGGAGCGTTGATCAGCTCGCTCACCGTGGCGCAGAACATTCAGCTGCCGCTGCGCGAGGCCTACTCGATGTCGGAGGATGCGCTCGACGAGCTGGTCCAGCTCAATCTGAGTCTGGTGGGCCTCGCGCCGGACGCCGCCGAGAAGTACCCCGCGCAGCTGTCCGGCGGCATGGTGAAGCGCGCCTCGATCGCGCGCGCGCTGAGTCTCGAGCCGAAGCTTCTGTTCCTGGACGAGCCCACTTCGGGACTCGACCCGATTTCCGCTGCGGACTTCGATGCGCTACTGTTGTATCTTCGGGCCGAGCTCAAGCTCACGGTAGTCATGATCACCCACGACCTCGACAGCCTGTTCCGCACCTGCAACCGCGTCAGTGTCATCGTCGATGGATGCATGGTCACGGACACGCTCGACGGCATCCTCGAGAATACCCACCCGTGGATCCGCGAATACTTCCACGGTGCCAGGGCGCGCGCCGCGGAGCGTGCGGCACATGGATAGAGACACCAACTACGTAGTGGTCGGCGCATTCGTGCTGCTGGTCATCGGCATGGCGATCTCCTTCGTCTACTGGTACACGGAGCACAAGGAGCGGCACAACTATCATCGCTACGAGATCTACTACGACGGCACCGTCAGCGGGCTCACCGCGGGCAGTCCGGTGCGCTACCTCGGCGTCGATGTCGGCAAGGTGGTGCGCATCACGCTCGAGGCGCCGCAACGCCGGCGGGTCGAGGTCATCGCCGACATCGAGGAGGCCGCGCCGATCGATGCGCGCACCGTCGCGCTTCTGAGCTTGCAAGGAGTGACCGGGCTCTTGTTCATAGATCTGGAAGAGGATCCGCGATCCAGTGCGAGCGGGCCCTTGCCGATGGGCCAGCGCTATCCGGTGATTCGCTCCGAGCCCTCGGAGCTCGCGCTGCTGATGCGCAGCTTGCCCGCGCTCGCGAATCACGCCATCGAGCTCGTCGATCACATGGACCAGCTGTTCAGCGACGAGAACGTTCGCGCATTCAGGGCCACCCTGCAAAACACCCGCCAGGCGAGCGAGCGCGTGCCGGCACTGCTGCGCGAGATCAGCGATCTGGTGGCGGATCTCAAGAGCACCTCCGATCAGGTCCACAGCGCAGCCTCGGATTTTCGCGCGGTGACCAACGATGCGGGCCCCGACCTCAAGGCGACGCTCGCCAACATCCGGCATCTCACCGAGAGCCTCGCGAGCACCTCGGAGCGCCTCAACGAGCTGGTATCGCGCAACGAGCCCGCCGTTTCGCGATTCGCCGGGCAAGGGCTGCCCGAACTCGAGCGGCTGCTGCACGAGAGCCGTGAGGCAGTGCGCGACTTCCGCGACTTGTCGCGCTCGCTCAAGCAAAATCCCGCGGAGCTGCTCTACGAATCCAACTACCACGGAGTCGAGCTGCCGCGATGAAGTACCGCCTCCTGATCGGGCTCCTGGCGTTGGCCCCTTCGGGGTGCACCGGCTCGCTGTTCCATAGCAACGCACCCGCGATCGCCACCTACCAGCTGTCGGTCGACGCCAAGCCCGCCGGCGCGCCGCTCGCGGCGGATCTCGCGGTGCTCATCCCACGCGTGCGCAGCGGTCTCAACAACGACCGCATCGCAGTGCTCTACCCCGACCGCAGGCTCGACTATCTGGCCGCGGCGCGCTGGAGCGGGCCGGTCGACGAGATGCTGCAGGATCTCGCCCTGCAGGCATTCCGCGAAGCGGGCCAGCTGCGCAACGTCGACACGGATGCATCGGCGTTCGCGAGCGGCTACTGGCTGGAGATCGAAGTGGTCGATTTCCAGGCCGAATACCCCGCCGGCCAGGCGGATGCCGCGCCGACCGTGCACGTCCATCTGCTCGGCCGGGTGGGCGCCGCCGGCGACCGGCATTTGCTTGAAGATGTGCAAGCGGATGCGCGCCAGCAGGCCGCCGACAACCGCATGACCGCGATCGTCGCGGCCTACAACCAGGCCACCACCTCGGCGCTCACGCAGCTGGTCGCGGCGACGACGGAGGCGCTGCGCCACAATCCGCTCCGCCGCTAAGCCGCAGCCCGCATGGTCGCACGGTTTGCGCCCGCGCTGCCGACCATAGCCTGTCGACGATCACGCGCTGCCAAATGACCGGCCAGCGAGCGAGGTTGCTCGATGGCGCGTGCCGACCGAGGCGAATGAGCCGTAATTGCACGAAGGCTCCCCGACGACGTCATCAACGGGCGGCTTCTCGGCGCCTCGATAGTCAGGTAGCGACTCCAGCGGACTCGGCGTCCCCGCGGCCGACGAGGCGAGGACGTGCGTATAGATCATGGTCGTGCTTACGTCGCTGTGTCCCAGTAGTTCCTGGATGCGCCGAATGTCGACCCCCGCATCCAGCAAGTGGGTCGCGAACGAGTGGCGAAGCGTGTGCGCTGACACCCTCTTGTGCAACTCCGCCCGGTGAACGGCGCGCGACAGTGCACGGCCCACCGCATGCTCATGTTGATGATGCCGGCGCCATAGCTCGGTTCGCGGATCGTATGAAAGCGCCGGCGCTGGAAACACCCAGTGCCATGTACAGGCCTCACCTGCGCGCGGGTACTTGCGCGCGAGAGATTCCGGCACCCAGACGCCGGCTATCTTGGCCGCACGGTCCCGCAGCCAGAGCGCCCGCGACTGCGCGAGCTGCTCCTCGAGCGCTGGCACCGCCGGGCGAGGCAGCATCACCACGCGATCCTTCCCACCCTTCCCCTGCCGCACGACGATCATCGCACGCTCGAAATCGACATCCTTGACGCGAAGCTGCAGACACTCCTTCAATCTCAATCCCGAACCATAGAGCAACTCGATCAGCGTCCGATGAGGCGGGACAACGCGCGCCAGAAGCCGAGCGACCTCCACACGCGACAACACCACCGGAACTCGCACCGGTGTTCGGGGCCTGCCGATCTCCTGCATCCAGGGAAGATCCAGGTCGAGGACCTCGCGATAGAGGAAAAGCAGAGCCGACAGGGCCTGCTTGTGAGTCGAAGCCGCCGCATGCCGCCTCAACGCAAGATCGGTGAGGAAGGACTTCACCTCAGTCGCACCCAAATCGCGCGGATGGCGCAAGCCGTGAAACCGAATGAAGCGCCGCACCCAGAACAGATACGCCTTCTCCGTCTTCAGACTGTAGTGACGGTATCGAATTCGCTCACGCAGTTGATCGAGCAAACGCGTGGAATGTAGCGGCGGCGGCGTGATAAGTTTCATGGCTGGATATAACTGTACGTCCAAACAGCCGAGCGCGACCAAATGAATTACTGGGCAAAGAGTTGCCATTTGCGCGGTGTGGCTGGTTATCCTGCAATACTGACAACGTTAGCGGCTGGGTCATTGGATAAAGCAAGTTAGACGCCGTAGTTATGCGAACCCGAACATTTACCGCTGCGGTTATCGCGCCGTCGTTATTGGCGCTATTTTTTGTCTGGACTTCGCCGCCGCTGCCCGCCATTTATTACTTATACTGCTATGTCCTTGCCCAGATCTTTTTTTGGCCAGCGGCAATGGCGACTCAATGGGTCGCCCGATATTTCCGCATCAATGGAGTTCCGCGATTGTCTGCATTGATGGGCGGTCTGTCTTTTCTAATGATGCTCTGTGTCGGCGGACTTCCATTCGTCTTTCTCAATGCGAGTTACGGCCTACGTCATGCATTGGTGGACTCAGTTGCTGCTGGCGCCGCAGCCGCGGCGAGCTTCATAATCTACGGCGCAATTCTCGGGCGATTATCCCGCCAGCGGATGGCGTGAGTGTCTAACTTGCGTTGGAGCGGACACGCGGCGTAGCTTCGTTGATTGTCGGAGGGATTCGATGAGTTTGAATAAAGTGGCTTCGGTCGGGTCTGCGCGGCCGCGTGCCGCTCAACTTGGTCGTTAGATCAAATGGACGGCCTGCCTTCGTTTTGGACTTTTATCCCTGGGGTTCTGGCGGGGTGTCTGTTCATTGGGCGTGTCGCTAGATGGTTGCAGTTCGTACGTGCCATGATGGGAAAGCGGGACGTGTCCTTTGCGACGGAGCTAAATCCACGCCCTTGGAAGACTGCTCTCGCGATCGTCGCATATCCGACACCGTGGATCGCTCTAGCACTTGTCATTTGGGGCATTCATCATGTTCTTGTGGCGCCGTTCACAAGCGAGTGGGGTTGGTTTTACGCGGGATTTTTCGGTGGGCCGACAATTTTTGTGGCATTACTGCTCGGCAAAGTACGTCGATTGCAACGCAAACGGCAAGCCCAGTTGGCGCCGCCTCCCTAGCGGCAGTTGCGGATCTAACTTGCGTTGGAGCGGACACGCGGTGTCGTCTTCGTTGATCGTGGGAGCGAATCGATGAGTGTGGATAAAGCAGCTTCGGTAACGTCTGCGCCGCCGCGCGCCGCTCAACTTGGACGTTAGATTATCTTATGTGCGCCTTCGCTTTTACTGACGCCGTTGGACCCGGGCGTACTCCGCCCCTACGAGTTAAGGCCCGACTGTCCTTGCTTCGCTCGGACGAAGGCGGACGTACCGGTGGTATCCGCTCGGGATATCGTCCTAACCATAATTTCGGCGAAGCTGATGACCAGGTTTTCTATATCGGTCAGATTGAGTTCGAGGGCCGCGAAACGATAGAGCCGGGCGAGTCGCGGGAAGTCTTAGTTACCTTCATATCAGGCCCAGGCCTTGAACTCGCGCTACAACCCGGCCGGCGATGGCGCATTCAAGAAGGTCCGCGCCTGGTTGCGACGGCGGTGCTTTTAGAGGTCCTCAGTGAAATCTAACTCGCGTTGGAGCGGACCGTTGATGGATAAAGTGCCAAGCTCGGCGAGCGCAAAGACAGTGTGCGCTCGCCTCGCTATCGGGCGTCTGCGCGCGGCCGCTCAACTTTGGCGTTAGACGACCCATGGGCGATACGATGGCCAAGTATCGATGTCGGCTGCAACAGTTGGGCGCTCCACCCTGGGCATGCGCCGCCGCCGCCGCCCTAATGTGCATACTGCTTATAGCGAACGCCGCGATGATCACCACCTTGGTTTGGGGGTCTTCAGTCGTCCCGGCTTGGCTCCTTCCTACCATTTGGGTCATATCCGTCGCGGGCGTCCTTGTCCTTGTCCGGCGATTGCGAGCCTCAGCCTCTTCACCCAATGCCAATGACAAGGTCAGCGCAAAGTGACGGGTGCCGTCTAACTTTCATTGGAGCGGACGCGATCATGAATAAAGTGCTACTGCAGATGGGTCGGCATCGCGCCGCTCAACTAGGACGTTAGACGTCAGAAGCGACCCAGCCATCATGTCGTTATTTCGGGGCAATTGGTGACACCACCGCTGGCCGTAACGCTTCCTCTTTATGTGGCCGGCTACTCTATGCTGGCGCATGTCGCCCTATGCTTTCTTTTACGGCGAGGCCTCGCCGGGAATCGCGAATTGGAGAGCACCTTAATGGCTGTACCGAATGGACGTTTCGGAAGCGGCTTTGATTTTCGCCTGCTCCGACTTCGCTACTCCCTTCCGTGGGCAAAGGTGCCGATGGAAGTGCACTCGCTCAAGCCCTGGGTCCGTACGATTCTGACGATGGCGCGGGTGACAGGAATAATATTCCCAGCGGGGATTCTCGCCCTCGCCTTGGGAGCGGTGCTATCTGCAAGAGCCTAGCCACTTGGATCGTCTAACTTGCGTTGGAGCGGACACGCGGCGTAGCTTCGTTGATTGTCGGAGGGATTCGATGAGTTTGAATAAAGTGGCTTCGGTCGGGTCTGCGCGGCCGCGTGCCGCTCAACTTGGTCGTTAGGCGACTTATTCGCGTTGACCATCCCGGGGCGCTCTGAAACGATGCGGGCATGGAATTCGACGTTATCGGCGACATTACCGAAGCCCGGACAATTGCCACGGGCTCTGGTATTCGCGAAATTAGCCGTTTACGCAAGCGCTACGGCCGCGGACGGTGGCGCAAGCGTAAGGGCGTCGCGGAAATCCGGCTTCCATCGGGCGAAATCGTTCAGGCCGAGTTACACTGGTACGAGGCTACCGGTATTGGAAAGCGTGAAATGAAAATCAAGGCGTTCATTTAAGCCGACGCACATGGCCAAAGCGACGAAGCGTTTATTTATCTGTCTCAATAATGCCGGCTACGAGGTATCTCTCGAGCCCCGCAAGATCTACGTTGCGCTACCGGACATGAAGGCGGCGCGCACCGGCTATCTCAGGATCATCGACGAATCTGGCGAGGATTATTTGTATCCAGCGCAGCGCTTCGTAGCCGCGGACTTACCTGCCTCGACTCGTCGCGCAGTCCTGCACGTCGCCTAACTTGCGTTGGAGCGGACACGCGATGCAGCTTCGTTGAGCGTCGGAGGGAATCGATGACTCGGCATAAAGCAGCTTCGGTTGGGACAACGCCGCCGCGTGCCGCTCAACTTAGACGTTAGACCCCATGAGGAGCGTACTACCAGAGCGCTACACGGCTGCAGGGCAGGCGATTTCGAAGTCGCACAACATTCGAGTGCTGCTTCTCTTGGTCACCTTCCTCGCCGCGATAATCCTTTGGGTCCCGCTCCTTTCAAGGTACGCACCAGCTCCCTATCGCAAGGGCGCGGCTATCGGATATCTCTGCGCGCTTGGAGTCGCGATCTTCTACGGGATCTTTCGCATTGCGAAGCACGACAAGGCGAAGTGTTATGAACTCGGGTATATCTGCCCGCACTGTGGCCGTCCGCTTTATTCTTCAAAGGGATTTGAAAAAGTTACTGGCAGGTGCCCCGCGTGCCGCAAGACCGTCGCATGACTGGTCTAACTCGCGTTGGAGCGGACGCGCGGCATCGACTTCGTTGATCATCGGAGGGATTCGATGAGTTGGGATAAAGCGGTTTCGATTGAGATTGCGCAGCCGCGCGCCGCTCAACTGGGACGTTAGGCATCGCTTTTTCGAGCGTCGTCAGCTTCGTCGTGAAGGTATCCGACATATTACGATTGCTTGCCGAAGACGGTTGGTATTTGGTGGCTACTCGCGGCAGCCACCGCCAATTCAAGCATCTGACTAAGCCGGGCCGTGTCACCGTTCCCGGTAAGCCAAGCGACGATTTGGCACCGGCACATTGAACAGTATCCTCAAGCAATCGGGTCTCAAGAAGTAGGTACTTCCCATGCGCTATGCGATCGTTATTGAGAATGCCGGCGGCAACTTTTCCGCTTATGTGCCGGATTTACCTGGATGCATAGCCACGGGAGAGACGCCCGCCGCAACTGAGCAGGCTATTCGCGAAGCGATTGAGTTTCACCTCGAAGGGATGCGGGAGGACGGTACCCCAATTCCCCCTCCGACAAGTCGTGTCGAGTACGTTGAGGTCGCTGCCTAACTTTCGTTGGAGCGGACACGCGGCCAGTCGCCTTCGTTGAGGGTCGGAGGGAGTCGATGGGTGTGGATAAAGCAGCTTCGGTTGGGTCAACGCGGCCGCGCGCCGCTCAACTCGGACGTTAGATGTCATGATTTGTCCCGTCCGTTGCACCCGGTAAGGCTCACTGGTAATTTGTGAGCAATGGCACGTCGCATCGAGCAAATTCACGCGGATATTCAGGCACTTAGTACGCCTGAAAAAGAAGCCCTGTTGCGTTCCCTCTGGGAAGAGCTGGATGGGCCGGCTGATCCACGCGCAGATGCTCAGTGGCTTGAGGAAGCCCGGCGCCGTGATCAGGACATCGATGACGGCCACGTCGAGGCGATTCCAGCAGAAGAGGTATTTGCGAGACTTGAATCCTCGTTGCGGAAATGACCCCGCAGTTCCATCCGGCTGCTGAACGAGAGCTGGCCGCTGCGATGGATGTGGGGGAAACGCGCGGCACCGGACTTGGTCTGGAACTATTACAGGAGGTACGTCGCGTGGTCGCTATCTTGTGTGACGCGCCTCAGATCGGCGAACCAATCGACCCACCTCGCAGGCGCTTCCCCTTGAAACGGTTTCCATTCGCAATCGTCTATCGTGTCAAAGGTGACACTTTGCGTGTGCTGGCACTTGCGCATCGGCGACGTCGGCCAGGGTATTGGCGTGATCGCGCTTGACCTCTAACTTGCGTTGGAGCGGACACGCGGCGTAGCTTCATTGGGCCCCGGAGGGGATCGATGAATCTGGATAAAGCAGCTCCGGTCAGGACGACGCGGCCGTGCGCCGCTCAACTTGGACGTTAGCTTGCCCTGTAGGAATATGGACGTTGGAAATGCAAGGGACCCGCGGCGGGAATATTGAGGGAGCATGGACCCACCCGCTGTATCTTCGCTCGGCCTGTCCCTTCGTTGGCCGTTGCGGTGGCGGCTCCGATCGAACTGGAAAGCTTGCACGATGAACTGGCCCGCGCTTAGATCAGCGGCTTGGGGTTGCACCGTGAATGAGCTGAGTCACGAGGTTATCCGAGAGTGCCGGATCGAGTGGATCGGAGAATCTGACGTTGCACGAGGCCGGCGCATTCACGGACCCTCCGGTGAGCGAGGGGTTGCATCTTCGGCGGGGTGTCAATCTAACTTGCGTTGGAGCAGACACGCGGGGTAGCTTCGGTGGGGTCAGGGAGGATCGATGATCTTGGATAAAGTAGCGTCGGTTGGCCTTGCGCAGCCGCGCGCCGCTCAACTTGGACGTTAGATTTCATAATTCAGCGTCATCGTGTTGGCCGGGGCAACCGAGTACAATGGCGGCGGAGGCATGTATGACCCGCCAATTTGACGTCGTCGTTGAAAAGGACTCGGAAGGCTATTTTGTAGCGACTGTTCCCGCGCTGCCGGGGTGTCATACGCAAGCCAAATCGCTAGACGAACTTATGTCGCGGGTTCGTGAAGCCATTGAGCTTTGCCTGGAAGTTGAAGGTGAGCCCACAGAATCACTTGATTTTGTCGGGGTTCAACGAGTTACCGTCGGCGCGTGACCTCCTTGTCCTGCGGTCAAAGGCAAAGATCTCATATCAGCACTGCGCGGCGCCGCGTTTGTTGTGGTTCGAGTCAAAGGCAGCCATCACTTCGTTCGTCACAGTGACGGTCGCGCCACAGTGGTTCCAGTTCATGCCGGTGAAACGCTTGGACCAGGTCTCTTGGCAAGCATTCTGCGTGACCTCAAGCTCACGCGTGAGCAGCTGCAACGCTGCAACAGTTGCTTTGAGGTCAGCGCGGTCTGAAATCTAACTTGCGTTGGAGCGGACACGGGCCAACAGCTTCGTTGAGCATGGAGGCGAGTCGATGATTGAGATAAACCAGCTTCGCTCTCCCTTGGCGCATACCCGCGCCGCTCAACTTGGACGTTAGGCGATACTTGTTGCGTGTCGCGCAACGCGGCATTAGTCGAGGTACACGTCGATGAAATCCGCGGCGCATGGCTCAAGCACTTCGGCCGTTGAGGTTACGAACATCTCAGCGCATGGATTCTGGCTGCTCCTCGGAGCCGAGGAGCTCTACCTCCCCTTCGAACACTTCCCCTGGTTTCGCGACGCGACAGTTCGTCAGATCACGCAAGTCGAGCTGCCCTCTGCGCACCATTTGTACTGGCCTGCGCTTGACATCGATCTCGCCGTGGAATCGATACGCCACCCGGAAAAGTTCCCTCTCGTATCCAGCGTCAGCGCCTAACTTGCGTTGGAGCGGACACACGGCGTAGCTTCGCCGAAGGTCGGAGGGACTCGATGAATTTGAATAAAGCACCTTCGGTAAGGTCGGCACTGCCGCGCGCCGCTCAACTGGGACGTTAGGTCCTTTGTTGGTAAATCGCGTAATTTTTGACACGGCCACTTGGTGGTAAACTCACTGCATGAGCGCCGACTCCATTGAAGAAGAGGCTATGTCGCTTCCGCCGCGGGAACGAGCGAAGCTTGCGGAACGGCTTCTTGAGAGCCTGGACAACCTTCCGGAGCGGGACGTAGAGGCTCTGTGGCTCGATGTGGCCGAGCGCCGGGCTCGTGAGATCGATGAGGGTCGGGTTCAGTTGGTCACGCCCGAGGATCTCGAGCGGCGGGTTCGAGCTCGATTGAAGTGAATTGGCGGCTGCATCCAGACGCAGCGCTGCTGGTCTCTTTGGTGGCCTGGCCGCCGCATTATGGTTTGTGGTTCCCGGACTCGCGGTTGAGAACGCTCTCACGGTCATACCAATCGTTATTGCTACTTTCGTTCTGTTTGCCGTAGTCTTTCTCTATTACGCAAAAACGCGATAATTGGTGACGCAGAAGGCGCATCGCCGTTCGTCTGCCCAGGGTTTAACAATCGGTTCGAGCGATCGCGGGGCGGCATCTTTGTGAACCAAGGAGGGGGTCGATGATTGGGATAAATCAGCTTCGTTTGTCGGCAACTCAACCCCGCGTCGCTCGACCTCGTCGTTAGGCGTCAAGGTCTCCGTTCGTGCGTTACCGCACCATGTAGGCTGTTCGAGGTAATCGAGAATGCGATATCTTGCTCTCGCTTCTACCGCATTGATCTCGGGATGCGTGATGCATTGGAACCGCCCAGGTACTTCGCCGGAGCAAATGCACCAGGACTACGCCGCATGCGACATTTCGGCCACTGGTAAGTACCCAGAGACCATGATCCACGTCGACAGCGACAACCGTCACGAGGCATCGAGAGATGTGGACACCAATGCGATACTACGTGACCAAGAGATACAGTACTGCATGCGTCAAAAAGGCTACGTATGTCAACTCAAGTGCACGCGCTGATTTTGCCTATTGGAGCTGGCAATAACCCTAACAAGGGTTAAGAGGTCCATGACGCTCATTTTCGTGATAACGCGGGGCCTAACTTTCGTTGGAGCGGACACGCGGCCTCGTCTTCGTTGAGCGTCGGAGGGATTCGATGACTTCAGATGAAGTAGCTTCGGTTTGGACAACGCGGCCGCGCGCGCTCAACTCTGGCGTTAGACATCAATGCAGGTCCCCGTTAAACGATGGAGCACAACGTGATTTCTAGACAATGGCGCGGCGTGGCTCGCCCTGAGCGTGCGCAAGACTACATCAGGCATCTGCGCACCGAAACGTTTCCAGCGCTCCGGACGATCCCAGGCTTTGTGGACGCTTCTATCCTGTGTAGAACCATTTCGGCTGGAGTCGAGTTCCAGATTGTTACGAAGTGGGATTCAATCGACGCCATAGTCAAATTTGCGGGAGCAGATCCGGAGGCATCGGTCGTTCCACCGCAGGTCGTGGAAATGATGGTCGAGTTTGATTCACGGACCAAGCACTTTGAGGTTGTTGGCTGACGCGGCGCGTCTAACTTGCGTTGGAGCGGACGTGCGAGTGCCTCCGCTGAAGGTCGCGCAGGGTCGATGGATTAGGATGAAGTGCCATAGCTTGACTTGGTTCAGTGTCCGACCGAGAAGCAAAGGAATGCTGCCGCCGCTCAACTCGGACGTTAGGCGGCACATGAGTAGCATCTGGTGGGGTCGCACCGCGTGGGCAGTCCGCGCTGCGAGTGCATTTTATTGGCTCCCATCCGAGCTCGTGCCACGTATGGTTGTGCCATCGGTACCGCCAGGGTGGCTAAGTGCCTTTCCCAGTAAGCGTGCCGGGCTCGCGGCAATCGATGACTGCGAATTGCTGGTGATCCTGCCGGCGACGGCCTGGGTGCTGCACCGTGTGCTACCTAACTTGCGCTGGAGCGGACACGCGGCTTGGCTTCGTTGAGCGTCGAAGGGAGTCAATGAATGTCAATCAATAGCTTCGGTTAAGTCAGCCCGGCCGCGCGCCGCTCAACTTGGGCGTTCGGAAGGAGGGGCCGTGCACCGCTGGAGTATCGTGGGCGTCGTGGTAGTGCCGCTGTTATTGTTGGGCGTACATTTCCAGCGCCACGCTGAGCGGGGCGAACGATTGGTAGTGCTCTAGGTGTGGGTGCCGCGATCGTGCTTATCGCCATGCTGAGCTTGCGCAGGCCCCCGCCGAAGACTCGCGGGGGCGACGAAGGCCTTGGGGGTGGCGTTGGAGCGGACACGCGGCATCGTCTTCGGTGAGCGTCGGAGGGAATCGATGATTGAGGATAAAGTAGCTTCGGTTCGGCAACCGCGTCCGCGCGCCGCCCAACTGAGACCCATTTGTGTCGGTCATACCATGGTGATACCATGGATGTGTGAAGGTCGCAATCTCCGTTCCGGATGACGTGTTTGAGGCGGGCGAGCACCTGGCTCGTCAACTCGGTCTGTCTCGAAGTCAGCTCTATGCGGATGCGCTGTCGGCCTACCTCAGTGCGCGTGGTGACAAGGCGGTCACTGCGAAATTGAACGCTATTTACGCGGAGCACTCGTCAAAAGCTGACCCTGCGTTTGCACATTTGCAGCTGAGACGCCTCGCCGATGAAGCGTGGTGAGATCTGGTGGGCTTCCCTACCGTCGCCAACCGGGTCAGGCCCGGGATTCAGACGACCTGTGGTGGTGATTCAATCGAATCCATTCAACCAAAGCCGCATTGCCACCGTAATTGTGGCCGTGATCACATCGAATCTCGCGCTTGCTGACGCGCCGGGAAATGTTCGGATCGGAAAAGCTGAGTCGGGCCTGACCAAGCCCTCCGTCGTGAACGTATCCCAACTGTACACCCTCGACCGCGAGCTGCTAACCGAACGAGTGCGAGCGCTGCCTTCAGAAGCGGTGCGCGACCTCAATGACGGGTTAAGAGTAGTGCTCGGCCTTTGAGTGTCTAACTTGCGTTGGAGCGGACGCGCGGCGTCGACTTCGTTGATCGTCGGAGGGAATCGACGACTCGAGATAAAGTAGCTTTGGTTTGGTCTACGCTGCCGCGCGCCGCTCAACTTGGACGTCGGGGACATTATTGAAGCAAATTAAACGCAGTCGCGCGGAGTATTATTTGGAGAATCTATGCATACCATCCTTAACTTTCCTTGGGTTGCGAGCAGCATATCGATGGCCGCTATGATCGTGGTGCTCGCAATCACTTGGCTCATGCGCTCGTCTGGGCCGAGGCAACGCATCCCCATTACGTTGGTGGGCACAGGGGTCATTGCGTTTTGCACCGCGCGCCTGCTCGGCGTAGAAGGTGCGAATGCCGAGGTGGTTCTGGGTGCCTACCTGGGATTTAGCGTGAGCGGCCTTGTGGTTGCGCTCATGTTGCCGCGCCGTCCCGCCTAACTTACGTTGGAGTGGGCATGCGGCGTCGTCTTCGACGGGCACCGGCGGATATGGATGGGTTGGGATAAAGTAGCTTCGGTCGGTGTGCACGGCCGCGTGGAGCTCAACTGGGACGTCAGGCGCTCACCCAACCGGGTTCAATATACTTTTCGCAAGGAGAGCAGAATTGGCAAAGCGCATCTCGAGAATCGCACCGTGGTCGGCTGGCAGATTGTTCGCTGTTCTGTACTTCTTCCTCAGCTTGCTGTTTGTAATACCGATGGCGCTCGTATTGAGCTTCGTGCCGATTCCGGCGTCGTCGAAGCCTCCATTTGGGCCAGGTGTGCTTGTGTTACTCCCATTTCTGTACGCCGGCGCGGGCTTTCTGTTCGTGGCCACGGCATGCGCTCTCTACAACCTCGCAGCTAGATTTGTCGGCGGACTGGAGATCTCTGTCGTCGAAGTGCCCGACGCCTAACTTGCGTTGGAGCGGACACGCGGCGTCGTCTTCGTTTGCTGTCGGGGGGGTCGATGAATCGGGATAAAGTAGCTTCTGTTGGGTCGACGTGGCCGCGCGCCGCTCAATTTTGACGTTAGACGTCCGATGAACATTAGCGTTTCGCGCGTCGTGTCACTCATCGTGGTCGCCGCTGCCTACATCGCTGCTTGGCCCATCCGCGCCGGCTTTTGGGTGGTGACGCTCGCGTGCTGCCCACTGTTGGTGTTGATTTGGTTTCCCCAGGAGGTCGATGACTACACATTCGGCGGCTGGTCCAAGGGCTCTCAGATCAACACCCACACTCCTGGCGTCGTTATAGCGGTGATGGGCTGGATCTTCCTGGTACTCGTCGCCGCAATACTTGTGATGGTGCGCTTGCGGGGGAATTGAGGGTCTGCCGAACGCCTAACTTGCGTTGGAGCGGACGCGCGGGGTCGCCTTCGTTTATTGTCGGAGAAAGCTGATGATTCTGAATAAAGCAGCTTCGGTTGGCCGTGCGCAGCCGCGCGCCCCTCAAGTGGGACGTTAGATGCCATGGCGGAGGACACGCCCAAACCCGTCGCGTCCTGCCACTGTGGCATGATTCGTATCGTCGTTAGGCGATTGCCACGCACTGTTACACGCTGCAATTGCTCAATCTGCCGTCGATACGGCGCAATTTGGGCGTATTACAAGCCCAGTTCTGTGAAGATCGACGCTCCGAGAGGTGGGCTATCGAAGTACTCGTGGAACCGTCGAGTGCGCGATTACCATCGATGCAAGCGCTGCGGCTGTGTAACGCACTACACTTACCGCGGCAAACAGCGCAACTCGACCATTGGCGTGAACGCCGCCAACTTTGAACTTTCCGCGTTGGCGGGTATGCGAATCAGGCATCTCGATGGTGCCGCGACTTGGAAGTTCCTCGATTGACCCGCCTTGGGCGTCCAACTCGCGTGCGGGTTGGTGTGGAATTCTATCCGCTCGAGTCCAAGCTCCGGCATGGGAGGGCATCTGCGTAGTGAAAATAACCGTTCACGCGGACGCGAGTGTTAGTGATATCGCCCTCACGCGTTCAACGAGCTACCCGCGCCTGGATGAGGCTTGCCTGGGGGAATTCCGATCACGTGGAAGTTGCTCTCTAAATAGTGAGGCATCAGCGAAACATCTAAGTCGCGCCGGAGCGAACATGCGAGCATGCGGCCTCGTCTTCATTGATCGTCGGACAAATCGATGAATCGAAATAAAGTAGCCTCGGTTGGGTCTGCGCGGCCGCGTACCGCTCCACTGGGAGGTCAGATCCGATGACCTCAAACGTCGTTGGGAAGTTACTTGCAGGCACAATCGCCCTGGTGGTCCTAGAAGGTTGCTACTTTGCGAATCAGCCTCGACTTAAGCGCACCGTTCATGCACACCTGGCAGTGGGGATGCCTTTGGCCACTGCCATAAGCAACGCCTCCGCGATCAGCTTTAAGTGCAGCAGCGGTACCCCGGTTGATTGCACTCGGTTGCGTCAGTCCCTTATGCCGTATTCCTGCGTGGAGCGTGTGAGGTTGTACTCCTCTGGAACGCCGGCCGTAGTCGATACCATTGAGATCCCGAAAATCGCATGCGCGGGCCTGTGAGCCGATCTAACTGGAGCGGACACGCGGCGTAGCCTCGTTCCGCGTCGGAGGGAGTTGATGACTCTGGATGAATCAGCTCCGGTCAGGACAACGCGACCGCGCGCCGCTAAACTCGGACGTTAGATGCTACTAAGCATGGACATTCGGGCATTACGCATGGTTGCTTGGTGCTATACCATCGTTCTCGCTCTTGCGCTCGCCTTCGCATGGTTCGAGGACATCATGTGGCGCAATGACGGCGGTGATCACATGCTACCCGATGTCATTTTGATCACAGTAACTGTGCCGCTGTCGCTGGGCGCGATCTTTCTTGGGGCGATGTTCAAGTGGCATTTTGCGCAGCTGACATGTCTTAGCCTGTCCGGTGTGGTCCAAGCGGCAGGGATTTGGTACGACTATAGAAAGAAGCGCAACTCTACATTCTAGGGCCGCCTCCAACTTGCGTTGGAGCGGACGCGCGAGTGCCTCCGTGGAAGGTCGCGCAGCGTCGAGGGTTTAGATCAAGTGCCATCGCTGGACTTTGTTCATTGTCCGAACTAGGAGCGAAGGAATGCCGACTTACGACCTGGTACCCAGGGCGGGATTTCCAGCGCCCGCCGCTCAACCCGGACGTTAGACGTCATGATCTCAGCTGTAAGCCGGCGCTTATATCTCCTCGCTGCCGTGGCAATAGCGTCCGTGACCTCCGCGTATACGGTTGCTCGGTATCTAGGCGGTGTCGTTCCGCACGATGAATTGTTCGGCGCCTATCACCTTATTATGATGATTTTCATTGTCACGTGGGTTGTGTCGGATCCCGCGATTCCGGCAACGCAAAGGCCAAGCTTCGACCACGGTATGTTTGTTTGGGTCACATTTCCTCTTCTCGGGGCTTATCATATGTATTCAGCCCATCGATGGAGGGGGCTACTGCAGGTTTTCGGTTTACTCGGTCTCTATGTGGCGCCGAGCATTGCGCTTGCGTTGGCCAATATCGTCGGCTAACGATCGGCGGTCCAACGGATCTCCGGCTGCCCAGTTGACGGGAAGCGCGCAATCGTTGCGCAGGCGATCATTTGGCCGTCGGTATCGACCAAGGTGGCCGCAGACTGGTTATACAACCTAGGTAGCTCGGGAGGCTTGGGAGCGGACCGTGATCGATGGAGTACCCGATCTCGGTCCGAGTTGAGCGGTCGGCCGAGCACGCCCGCGTGGTGATCGGCGCTATCGCCTGTTGCTTGGCTGGATGTGTTGGAGTGGGCACGGAAACAACAAATGGAAAAGGGAGGGCTGAGATATGAGCATTGCAGATCGCGTCAAATTCCTGCGAATCGCCTTGATCCTGGTCGGTCTGATATTTCTCTTGGGCGTTTATCCACTCACGATCGTGTGGCCGGCAGGCTGGGCCTGGCACCACACCGGACAATCCCTATATTTGCAGATGATTCTCGGAGTCTACGCGACGCTGGGAGTGTTTCTCCTCATGGCATCCCGAGACCCACTTCGTCATCGGAGCCTGATCTGGTTCACCGTCTGGTCGAGCATCGTGCACGGGGGAATCATGGCCGCACAAGCGATCGCATACCCCGAGCACGTTGGGCATCTATGGGGAGATGTACCGGCGCTGCTGATTGTCGCCGCGGTGCTGGCGTTCCTGATGCCGGGACGTACGGCCGGAGCACCTGAGGTCTCCGCGGGCGCAACGTGATTTCCAGACAGTGGCATGGCGTCGCTCGCCCGGAGCGGGCGGGTTCCTGTCGCGCACTGTTTCCACCGGGGTCGAATTCCAGATCGTCACGAGGTGGGAATCAATCGATGCCATCGTCCGGGCCGCTGGCGTCGACCCGGCGACATCGGTCGTGCCGTCGCAGGTCGCGGATATGATGATCGAATATAGCTCGCGGCCGACCCGGTAGCATGCGATGAACATACTGTTGTGGATCCTGCAAGTCCTTGGCACGCTGCTATACGGGTCGTCGGGCATCATGAAGGTCTTCATGTTCGACAAGGTGAGCCAGATTCATTGGCGTGCATGTGAAATACCGCGAGAGCACGCCCATCATCTTGAGCGGTGTGCTGGGCCTCATCATGGCGTTCATCGCCTATGGGCGGCTGGTGCTCCAGCCGATCTCGTGACCGGTCAATCGACGAACTGCGCGCACCTCATATCTGCGCATCAGCCCTTGGCCAGCTCGCGTGCAATGCCGGCGAAATACGTCTCGGCATGGATCGGGTTCATCGACGTCAGGAAAAAATCGGGAAGCGCCGACCCAGCATACGTTTCGATTTGATAGGTCCGCTGAAAGACGGTGACGTCGCCGCCGGGCCGCAAGAAACGATACTGCATGGCGATGCGCCCTTCATAGCCGCCGCTGCCGTCGGCCTCGTGACTGAGACGACCAATGGTATTGCAGACCCACAGACTCGGACGCACGGCCGTGGCGACCTGCCAGGAATAGCGCTCGCCTCTGGGACCCGTCTCGACCCAGGTATCTCCGACCTTCAACGTCGTGTCGCGAGGCAGGCCTTCCTCGTGCTCGCTGCCGGGATAAGTCTTCACCCAATTGGCCGGATTCGACACGAAATCGTAGACCCTTTCCGCCGGCTGGTCGAAGGCGGCTTCAGCCACCATTGTGATGATCCCCATCGGGGCCCCTTCTCGTCATCTCTGCGATCGAGACATCATACGCCACGAGGCGCGCTTCGCGGCGAGGACGACGCACTCAGGCCGAACCGAATCGCTCCAACGGGACCTTCCGCTCGCGGCCAAATTGTGTAGTTCATCCAGGTGAGCTATATCTATGCCTTGCTTCGCGGACAGGCGGCCTCGTCTTTGTTGATCTCGGAGATAATCGATGGCACGGGATACCCAACTTGAAGATCGCGCTGCCACGGAGCCGTTGCGCGCGTTGCGCCGAACGCTACAGCGCACTTCTTGGCCGGCTGCTGCCCGAGCGTGGAATCCTTCTCTAGCTGTCGTGGTCGGCTCGGTAATCTGCCTGAGCGGTTGCACGACGGCCCAGATGACTCAGATCGTGACCAACTCGCCCGCCTTCATCGATCAGCTGAAAGTGATCAGCGCCGGGCACACCGGATGTATGCCCGACGACAACGCGATCTCGGTCGTCTGGTCGAGGATAGATGGGAGCAGTCTCTGGACCGCAAGTTGCAAGGGCAAGACGTACCTCTGCTCCAGCGTGAGCACGCCGGGAGCGACGACCTTCAGTTGTGCCTTGCAGGCCCAGTAGGCCGTCAACCGCAGTCGGGATTTTCTCATGGATCCTGTCGCCGCCGGGTCGCCGCTGCACGGTGAAGCCGTCATACTCGCGAGGGGCGGCGCACTTGGATGCCGCGCCTGCATCGGTCAACCATAAAATAGCGGGGAACAGCATGAACGACGGAATCAAACAACTCGACCAAATCAAGGGCACGTTGATCGATCTGGCGATCCGCTTCGGACCGAAGCTGTTGACGGCGATCGTGATCATGACGATTGGCGTCTTCGCCGCCAACTGGGCGGCGCGCGCCGTGGTGCGCGGTCTGCACCGGCTCGAGCTCGAGCCTCCGGTACGCAACCTGTTCACGCGCGTCGCCCGCCTGCTGGTGCTGATTCTGTTCGCGATCCTGGCGCTGCAGAACCTGGGCGTCGAGCTTCTGCCGCTCATCGCCGGGCTCGGCGTCGCCGGTGCGGGCGTCGCGTTGGCGACTCAGGGTGTGCTGAGCAACGCGGTCGCCGGACTCACCATCATCTTCACCAAGCCCTATCGCGTGGGCGAATACATCTCAGTGGTGTCGGTCGAAGGGCAGGTGGAGGCGATCACCTTGTTCTCGACCGTGCTGCTGCATGCGGACCGCTCGCGCGTGGTAGTGCCGAACCGCAAGGTCGTCGGCGAGATCCTGCACAACTACGCCCGCATCCGGCAGTGCAGCTTCAGAGTGGGCGTGGCCTACGAGGCAGACCTCTCGAACGCGCTGCGGGTGATCGGTGAGCTGGTACGCAGCAATCCACGCGTGCTCGCCGAGCCCGCGCCCTTGATCCAGATCGAGGAGCTCGGCGATTCGGCCGTCCAAATCGCGGTGCGGCCGTGGGTCGCCGTCGCCGACTATGGGAGCGTGGTCGGCGAACTCAATCTCGCGATCGTCGCGGAGCTGCGTCGACTCGGAATCGGCATCCCCTACCCGCAGTGCGAAGTGCGCCTGCTGCAAGCGGCCTGAGGGCCCGTCATCGCTGCGCTCATGTCCGCCACCACCATACTGATCGCTGCGATCGCGCTCGCCGCCGTGACGATCGCTCTGGGCCGCAAGAGAAGGCGCAAGATCCTGGCGATCCACTCGCCCAGGTTTGGCATATTGAATCTCAAGGGAGCAGCAGCGGAGGGCATCATCGCAAGTGACATCGAGGCTCTGCAGCCGGTCCTGGGAGCCCCGAGCCACGGTTCGGCTTCGTTGCCTTTTTGCGATGTCCTGTTTGTGTACTGCGACCTGGGCGCCGACGGCACAGTGGCCAACTTTGCCGGAACACTGCGCGATTTGATCCGCAAGCTCGAAGCTCCGCTCGTGGTGGTCGCGAGCGAAAATGCGGGTGATGCGTATATCGCGAGCACCAGGAACCGCGGGTACGGCCGAGCCAACCTCGTAATGACATTGTCTCGCCAGGGTGGCGCCTTCGGGCCGTTCTTTCGCCAGCTGTTCGCGGAAATGAAACGAGGTATCTCGATGCCTGTCGCCTGGGCCAGATTGGCGCCGCAGGGCGCGGTCAAGGGTCACGAGAGATTACCGTCGACCATCTTTGCCTGTGAGGCCGGGCAGATGATATTCACATGAGGCAATGGCGGCGATGGCGGCGATGGCGGCGACAGCATGAACTCGACATCGTCGCCCGCCATCCTGGCAGCTGACAGGGGGTGAATCTCGATGATCTACCTGCGACTCGATCCCACCGCACGGCGAGAGCTCCTCGCGGAACTGGCCGCGATGCCGGCTTTCCTGGAGACGGCCTTTGCGGCGCTAGACGCCGAGCAGACCACGCTGCGAGGGCCGCAAGGCCTGTTCAGCCCGGTCGAGCAGGTCTGGCATCTCGCCGATCTCGAGCGTGAGGGCTTCGCGGCGCGGATCGATCGGCTGTACCGCGAGGCGGAGCCTCAGCTGCCGGACTTCGATGGGACGGCGTGGGCCGCGGCGCGGAACTATCGCAGCCTGTCGCTGGCGGCAGGATTGAGGGCCTTCGCGAGCGCCCGAACCGACAACATCGAGAAGCTGCGCAAATTGCCCGAAGATGCATGGGCGCGGAGCGGGACGCAGGCGGGCGTCGGGAAGGTCTCGCTCTGCGACATCCCGTCCATGATCCAGCAGCACGATGCCGCGCACCGCCGAGAAATCGCTCACTGGCTCGAAAGTGCGGGCCACCTTGCATGACACCCACGAGCTCGTCCAACGCCCGGCAGCGCAGGCGAGCGCTCAGAGCTCACCGATTCCCGCCGCTTCGAGGAGGCGGTAGCGCCAGTAGGCGGCGCGCGATTCCTGCGCTGCGCGTGTGAATGGCGCGGCCGCGATCCAGGCGGCCGCGAAATGATCGGCGAGCGCCCGGGCCGCCGCGGCGCGCTCGGGCAGGCGCAGCTCCACCGCGGCTTCGAGGTTCAGATCGGCGAGCGCCGCGCGTGACAGCGGGGCGGCGCTCACCGTGGCCCAGAGCTCACCGCGGCGCCGTACCAGGACCTGGCTGGCGTCCGCGGAGTCCGGGTGCGCCATGCGCCAGCGCAGCGTGATGCGGCCGGAACCTTCGCCGGTCAGCTCCGCCGCGACCGCCCGGTTCGACGCCGGTTGCGGATCGAGCAGCACCGCAAGGCGCGCGCCGCGCGCGGCCGCGCCCAGCGCCGCACGGACGAGCGCTCGCTCGCTCAGCGCACTGGTGCTGACGCTGATCTCATCGCCCGCGGCCGCCGCGCCGAACTCCTCGAGCAGCGCGCCGCGGATCGCGCCCTCGGTGAGAAAGCGAGCATCGATGGAGCCCACACCGGGGCCGACCGCAGATGGCGGCCGCGGCAGGCGGTCGTCTCCGGCCGACCAGGCGGCGATCTCGAGCTCGCTTGCCGCGATGTCGCGTGCCGGGCCGCCGGCGACTTCGAGTGCCAGATCGCCTTGCGGGGCGGCGGGCAACAAGCTAACCCAGCCCCCGGAGCCGTCGTCGGCCACCATGAGCTCACGGTGATCGCGCTTTCCATTCCAGCGACGCAGCGCGGCGCGAACTCCGCCAGGCATCTCCTCGAAGGGATCGCTCCACCAACCCAGGCACAGTCGCCAGAGCGCGGAATAAAGCGGCATCGGATCGCGCAACCGATCGAGCTCGACGCGAGCGACGATCACCCCGGCCTGCTCGAGCGCGCTCAGGTATTCGCGCGGCGTCCCTCCGGAGGCCTCATCGAGACGGTCCGCCACCACCACCACCTTGAGGTTCGGCCGGCGGCGCATGGCGAGCAACAGCCGCTGGCCGACCGGGCGGCTGATCGGCAGCTCATCGAGCACGATCATCTGGCCCGCGCGGTCGATGGCGGCGAGCTGGTGAGCGAGGATCTCGGCGGGCGCCTCGAGCACCGTGAGGCTCGATTCGGCGAGGCGCGCCGGCAGCGCGACCACGTGCGTCCCCGCCGGCATCGGCTTCAGGGAGTTCCAGAGCGCGATGCAAGCGAGCGCCAGGCTGGCGAGCGTGAGCACGATGCGGCCGTGCGGCATGTCGGTCGTTCGCCTTCGCTCAGGCAGGCCACACTAGGGGCTCTGCGCCTCCGCCGCCTC
>Ga0335073_10000277_pt1 | contig 66745 bp, 56 predicted proteins | sample Lox_Sample_22_FD_207093 | JGI IMG/M metagenome (GOLD analysis project Ga0335073, IMG submission 207093) | Soil microbial communities from Loxahatchee National Wildlife Refuge, Florida, United States - Lox_Sample_2.2 | ecosystem: Environmental > Terrestrial > Soil > Wetlands | place: USA... | reverse complement strand
GCGTTCGGCAATGCCGATACCGGTGTCCCGAACGCGGAACTGGGCGGTGCCGCCGACCGAGCGCACCGACACTTCGATTTCACCTTCGAACGTAAACTTGAAAGCGTTCGAGAGTAAGTTGAAAACGATTTTTTCCCACATTTCCCGATCAAGGTAGACCGGCTGCTCCAGGGTTGAGCAGTCGACGATGAGACGCAGCCCTGCGCGTTCCGTCGCGGACTGAAACATGCCGGCCAGTTCTGCGCTGAGCGTGCCGAGGTCCACCGGCTGGTAGACGGCTTGCATGCGGCCGGCTTCGATACGCGAAAAATCGAGGAGCGTATTTACCAGTTTTAGTAAACCCAGCGAGTTGCGGTGCGCCATCTGCAGCCGCTCGCGATATTCCGGAGCCAGTTCGTGCGCGTCGCCGAGAATGTCTTCGAGGGGCGCGAGCATGAGCGTCAAGGGAGTACGGAACTCGTGGCTGACGTTGCTGAAGAACAGCGTTTTCGTGCGATCGATTTCGGCCAGGGCGTCGGCGCGCTTTTTCTCCTCTTCGGCAGCGCGGGCGTTTTGAATGGCAGTGCCCAGTTGGTCGGCGATTAAGCTGAAAAAAGTGCGGTATTCCGCATCCAATTTACGAGTGGGGTTTACGCCGGTGATCAACACGCCGATAGGCTGGTTTTGCCCTGGCGTGCTGACTGGGAGCACGAAAGCCTCTACGACTGGCCGACGGCCCGGACCTGGCGGAAGAGACGTCACCTCAGCGACCGGGACCAAGGCGGGTTCTGACGTCTCGAGGATTTCGCGGATGGGCCAGAGCTGGGATTCTTTGCCGGACAGGGAGCTTTCGAACGGACTTACGCCAGGTATCCCTCTGGCGATTAGGCCGGCACCTTCGAGAGTGGCAGTGTTGCGATCGGGGCTCAGGAGATAAAGCAGAGAAAAGGGCACGTCGTCCGGATTCTGGGAAATGGTCGCGATACAAGAAGCGCCGGCAGCTTCACTCGATTTTTCCAAAAGCGCCTTGGCAGACAATTCGGAGAGCGTACGCAAGCGCCGAGTGTGGAGCACCTTGGCGGTTGTTTCCGTGCTGGGGCAGAACAATCCCGCTACTTTTCCGGATTCATCGTAGATCGCGCTGTAAGAAAAGGAGTAGTAGGTTTCTTCGAGATACTCGCCCCGGCTCATGAACAGCTGGACGTCATTGACGTAGGAGGCCTCTCCGCGCGAGAAGACTCTCTCTGCCAAAGGTCCACAGTAGTGCCAGATCTCCGCCCAAACTTCGCGGGCAGGACGACCGAGCGAACCCGGATGTTTCGCCAGGCTAAGAACAGAAATATAGGCATCGTTATAAAGGAAGGTCATGTCCGGGCCCCAGCCGATCCAGATAGGGTGCTGGGAATTGAGCATCAGATTGACCGCTGTTTTTAGGCTCTGCGGCCAGGACTGAATCGGGCCGAGGGGCGTCGAAGCCCAGTCATGCTGCCGAATGATGTGGCCCAAATCGCCGCCGCCGAACAGCCACTGATCGCCGGAAGGTCCTCCTTGCGAAGTGAACGCCGCCGATTTTTCCTCAGGGCCATCAATGATTTCAAGAATAGCGGGAAGCAGATCGCGTGCGAGGGTGGCTTTAGAGACGTACCCGCGAGCGCCGATTTCGGCGGCGTATTGGCGGACCAGCACGGGGTCGTTTTGCGTCACGATAATGATCTGGGCTTCCGGAAACTCTTTGCGAATGATGCGGCTGGCTTCGACGCCGTCCATGCGCGGCATCGACACATCCATGAGGATTACGTCGGGGCGGAATTGGCGGGTCATGTCGACCGCCTCAAGGCCGTTGGCGGCTTCGCCGCAGACGGACCAATCCTCTCGGCGGGCCAAAAGCGAACGGATCCCGCGCCTTACAGGTTCGTGATCGTCAACGATCAGGACGCGCACTCAGAAATCTCCCCCTGGCGCCGAACTGCCAAGCCCAAGCCTTACAAACTCGTTGCGCCGAGTAACTTCTAGGGACTTCTCATCTGGGCCGAGCAGGATTTGCACGCAAGAATACCACTGAGGTTCGTGGGAAGATTCGCGCAACCCTGCAACAAAACCGGAGGAACTTCCAAAACACGGAGTATGCCGAGGCTAGCGCGAGCTACAAATACAGAGTGTACTGTATAGAGGAGTTAGGCACTTACTGAGCGTCATGGCAGGAACGATGGCCGGGAAGCCGCGAAAGTTACTACTGCGGCCGGGCAAGGTAAACGTCGAATGGTTCAACCACGGGGCGAAGACGGCGGATGACTTCACTGGCCCATAGATCGGTGCTCAGCAACGTGACCCAGCCATTCTTCAAATCACAGACCGCGCAAAAACTATATCGCTCATAGGCAGGTTCATAGGCGTCTACGCCGCGCCTCGCGAGGTCGCCTTCCAGTGCCGTATCCGCGTGCTCGGCGGCGGAGCCTGCCCGGAAACCAAAGGTTTCGTCTTCGAATCGCTCAAAAAGATCCAGCAACTGGCGCGCCGTCAGCTTGGGCAAAACCAGGCAACGCGCAGCCGCTTCACGAAAAACGATGTTTCGCGAACTGCAAAACTCGCGAACCCGTTCGAGGTGGCTGAAAAAGTCCACTACCCAAGGATCTTTGTCCGCCAAAGCCGGAAAAGCAGCCGACCAGATTTCCGCCGCCTGCTTGCCGGTGACCGGCTCGCGATTGTTGGTTTCGACCAGTTCGAGTCCGACAGCTTTTACGCCTTTGCCCAGGTCCTGGGCTTCGACATCCAGCGAAAGCGCGGGCAATTCAAATGCGCCGGGGAGCGCTTCAGGCGGGAGGCTCACTCCACCGACTCCATATCTGGAAAGCGGGATTTAAATTCCGGCGATTGCTTGCGCACGTCCAGCCAGTCGAAAAACGCGTCGGGCGTTTCCAGCCAGATGCGGAACCAATTGGCGATTTCGAGTTTTTCTTCCCGTTTGTGCGGCTCGACTTTGGGATTGCGGGCGATCATCTCGGCGCGGCGTTTACCCAGGCGGGCCACGTTCAGGACGCGCTCCACTGCGGCGTGCTCCTGATGAGCGCCAAATTTTCTCATGAGCTCGTCCAAGCGCATGATGCTAACTTCGGCGTCTCCGAGTGTCTTGAAGTGCAGCAGATCTTCGAACTCCTCTTCGTATTGGTCTTCGGCTTCTTCCTGAAGAGTGAGGAGGACTTTCCAGCCGGCCGTCTTGAGAACATCCGCGATGTATTCGGAACTAGTCTTGGCATCCTCGCCGTGCTCGGCAATCAAACGCCGTCGCAATTGATCGATTTCCGCCAGGGTCCATCGCGAAGCGCCAATCTCCCTGGCGATTTCGAGAATCATGTCTTTTTTCGTTTGCTGCTGCTCGGTCATCCAGAAGTGCCCTTGTGCGTCCTCGCTTTGGCCGTATGGGTGTGTCCCTTTTTCCTGCTGGCCGTCTTTTTGCTGACGGTCGTCGGCTTGGGCGGCGGGGGCGGATCCGCCGGCAGTCCCGCTAGGAGGCGGCGATACTTTGTCACATTTCGATTGTGTTCTGCCAGTGTCGCGCTGAAAAAATGTCCGCCCTGCGTGTTCGCCACAAAGTAGAGGTAGTCGGTGTGGGCCGGTTGGAGCGCTGCCCGCAAGGAAATTTCTCCGGGATTGCCGATTGGACCCGGTGGCAGTCCCGAATGCATGTACGTGTTGTATGGCGAGTCCGTGCGCAGGTCGGCCCCCGTGAGCGTGCCTTCATAACGGTCTTCCTGCTCCAACGCATAGATCACCGTCGGATCGCATTGCAGCGGCATGTTCTTACGCAGCCGGTTTTCGAACACTCCGGCCACCAGCGGTCGCTCTTCCGGCTTCGGCGTTTCGCGTTCCACCAGCGACGCCATCGTCACAACCGAAGAAACTGGGATACCTGCCGCAATTCCCGCGCTGTCTCCTCCGGGCACCGCGGGAGCTACCCGCGCCCACTCCTCCTTGAACTTTTTCACCATCGTCGCCGTGAGTTCCGTCGCTACCGGATGGCGCGTTAGTTGGTAGGTTGCCGGAAACAAGAACCCTTCCAAGGTCAAAGCGTGCGGCGAAATATTGCGGATTAAAGTCGGGTCGCTCGCGGCCTTCACAAACTCATCCGCCGCAAGGAAGTGCGCCGTTTCGAGATCATGCGCGATGTCGTAGAGCGTTTCGCCTTCGCGTACCGTAAACGGAATGACGTAAACCTGGCCCTTGGCCAGCTTCCAGAAAACGTCGCGCCCGCTTACCGGCTTGTCAAAAAAATATTCGCCGGCCTCGAGACTGCGCCGGGGATGCCGCCGCGCGTAAATTTCGAACGCCGCCGTGCTGCGGATCACGCCGTTGCTTTGCAGCAAGCGCGCCACGCCCCGGCTCGACGCGCCATGCGGCACCGTCAAAAAAACGCCTTCGGACGAGAACCCTTGGTATGGCTGCGTGATGCCATACCATAGCCAGGCTGTAATAGCCGTTCCCGCAAGAAGCAGCAGCCCGAAGGTGGCGATGAATTTTCTCAAGTCAACCTCGCGAACTCGCGTTCCTTTGGCCCTGGGCTCTTAAGCCGCCGGCTTGGTGCCCTGCCGGTCGAGGTACTCTTTTAAGATGATCGCCGCGGCCATGGCGTCAACACTGGTCTTCGCCGTCGAGCGTTTGCCGCTGCGTGGCTTGCCCGTTGCGTATGGCGCAGCTTCATGAAACACCCGCCCGTGTTGTTCCTCCAGCTGCCGCTCCGCTTCCCAACTCGTCAATCGTTCGTCCACCATTTCGACGGGTAATCCCAGTTGCTTGTGCACTCGTTCTGCGAACCGCACGGCTTCCTCGGCCATTTCTCCTCGGGTCCCGTCCAACCGCAACGGTAGCCCCACGATCACCTGCCGAACTCGGTGTTCCCGTGCAATTTCCCGCAGCCGCCGCATATCCTCGTTACGATTAACGCGCTCCAGCGTTGCCAACGGCCGCGCCAGTCTCCCATCCGCCTCCGCAATCGCCATTCCGATGCGTGCCCGGCCGTAATCCAGGGCCAGCACACCGGCGGTTTCCGTCTGTGAACCAGGAACGCGCGCATTCATCTTCTTATTATAGCGGCCATCGCTCACTCGGAGTTTTGTCGCCCACCGCAGGTATCGGATTTGTCACCGGCAGTACCGCAACGATCTGCATTTCTCTTTGTTGCGCTTGCGCATCCTCGCGCGGATTTCTACGTTCCGTTACAATCAGCGCTTTTGCCGAGGTGCACGGGATGAGTCGTAAGCCCGAGTTGGTTGTTAAGAATATTCTCGTGAACCGGACTTTCCGCAATGTGCCGCGGGCGTTCGTTCTGTTGTTCTTCTGTTTTGTCTTTTGCGCCGCGCCATCGCCCTCTGCCGCCCAGCAACGCCGCGAGCGCGAGCCCAACAGCGTCTACGCCGCGCGCCGTGCCAAGCTTGCCGCGCAAGTGACCGCACCGGTCGTGCTCTGGGGCTATACGGGACGGGAAGAGTCCTCACAGGCCTACGTTTTTGCTCAGGAAAATGATTTCTATTACTTGACCGGCCACAACGAAGAGGGCGCCGGCCTGATCATTGTGCCTAGCTCCAAAAACACTGAATCGAGCAGTCCTGCGGCGGACGCCCAACAAGGAATGTTGTTTCTGCCGCCCAAAAATCCGAACAAAGAAAAATGGAACGGTGTCCGCCTATCACCGACCGATCTGGGCATTCAGTCGCGCACCGGTTTTTCGAACGTGCTGCCCTTCCCCGAAATGCGCGCCACCCTCGAGAAGCTGGCCCAGGCCTATCCCACAATCGCCACGATTCTTCCCTACGAGCGAGAGATCGGCGGATATCCGCACGAAAAAGCCGTGGTGGATTGGATCAAAACCGTCGCTCCCCACGCCAAGCTGGAAGATGTCCGCGCCAAAATCTGGAAACTGCGCGAAATCAAATCGCCCGGCGAAATCGAATTCCTCACTCAGGCTATCAATCTCTCTCTGGACGCCCATCTCGCCGCCATGCGCATGATGCATCCCGGTCTGTACGAATATCAGATCGCCGCAAAAATGGTCGAAGTTCACGCCATGGGCGGCTCGGAAGCCGAAGGTTACAACCCCATCGTCGGAGCTGGCCCTAATTCCACCGCCCTACACTACGACAAGCTCTCTCGCAAAATGCAGGAGGGCGACATCGTCGTCCTCGACGTCGGCGCGCAATTCTCGGGATATTCCGCCGACATCACCCGCACCTTCCCTGCCAACGGCAAGTTCACCGCCCGCCAGCGCGAAATTTATGAAGTCGTGCTCGGCGCTCAGAACGCCGCACTCTTGGCGCTCAAGCCCGGCATGGACTACTGCCAGCGCGGCTCCAAAAGCCTCTATAAAATCGCCTATGACTACATCAACTCCCACGGCAAAGACCTGCGCGGCCAATCGCTCGGCCGCTATTTCATTCACGGCCTCGGCCACGGCATCGGCCTCGACGTCCACGACCCCGGCGACTATTGCGCTCCGCTCGAACCCGGTATGGTCGTCACCGTCGAACCTGGCGTCTACATCCCTGAAGAAAATCTCGGCGTTCGCATTGAAGACGACGTTCTCATTACCGAAACTGGCTTCAAGTTCCTAAGCGAACGCCTCCCGCGCGATCCCGACCAAATTGAAAAAATCATGACCGAAGCAGCGGTCCAGCGGCAGACCGAATGCTCCGACGCTGGCGCCGCCCCTGACAAAACCGCCGATGAAAACGCTGTTCGTGGGCAAATCGCAAAATACGCCCAGTCCATCGACACCCTCGACCTGGATTTGGCCGCTCAGGTCTGGTCCGATTCACCCGACGCTTCCTTCATTCATCCCCTTGGCCATGACCACGGCTTTGCGCAAATCAAGCAGGACATCTACGAAAAGATCATGGGCGGCCTCTTCTCCGAACGAGATCTGCGTCCTCACGACGTCGTCATCCATCTTTACGGAGACTCCGCCGTCGCCGAGTTCTATTGGGACTTCGACGCCAAAATGAAAGAGGACGGCTCGCCGGTGACCACCCACGGCCGTGAAACCCAGGTGTACGAACGCCAACATGGCCAGTGGCGCCTGGTCCACGTTCATTACTCCGGCGCCGTTCCCGGCCAAACCTTCTAATCAACCGATCCGCTGCGGCGGATTACTCTGGGATTCCCATTGAAATGATTGACCCTTCTTGCGAGCCTTTTCTATACTATTCACTCGCGCTGCACGCTGAATTTGCTCCAGCGTGCCTCGAGTCATTCCGCGTGGGCCGCATCGCAGAGCGGGCTGCTGGCTGGAATTTCCGAATCAGCAAATTCAATAGGGAGAACTCGGCCCCTCCGGCCGCGCACACCAAAATATGAGCAGCGTGAAAGCCACCCAACTTCGTCCCGGCATGGTCGTCCAGCATGAAGGCCAGCTCTACACCGTTTTCAGCGTCGATCATCGTACCCCGGGCAACAAGCGCGGCTCCATGCAGACCCGCATGAAAAACCTCCGCAGCGGCACCATGATTGACTATCGCTTCCGCGCCGAAGAATTTGTGGACCGCGCCATTCTCGATGAAGTGGAGTTCGAGTACTTGTACAACGAAGGCGACGAATTCCATTTCATGAACACTCAGACCTACGAACAAATGCAAATGACCCGGGAAGAACTCGGCGAAACGGTCTACTACCTCATTCCCAACACCGTCGTTAGCGTCGAATTTTTCGAAGACAAGCCCATCGGCATCGACCTCCCCGACACCATGGACCTGAAAGTCCTCGAGACCGAGCCTACTTTGCAAAAAGCTACAGCCAGCGCCGTCATGAAGCCGGCTACTCTCGAAACCGGCTTGGTGATTCAGGTGCCCCCGTTTGTCAATTCCGGTGATAAAGTGAAGGTGGACACCTCGGAAGCGCGCTACGTTCAGCGCGTCGAATAACCGTTCGATTTTCCGCCTCCGCAACTGCTTCCGTGCAAACGGAATCAGACGAGGAAGAAAAAAGGCGCCGTGAATCTCGCGGCGCCTTTCCTTTTTCTTGTACTCCCTGAAAACCGTTCTAATTCTTCGCGTGCGATTTCTTCAACACGCCCGCTTCGCCCGCCGGATGCGCCCCAAACGTCCGCTCGAAAATCGCGTCCACATACCGTAGCTGCCGCTGCAAATCAAACGTGTGCGCCAATCCTTTGGCGTCTAGATATTTAGCGATGCGCGAATCGCTGGCCACACGCTGCTGAAAACTCGCATCGCTCTCCCACGCCGCCATCGCGTTTTCCTGCACCGCTTTGTACGCTTCGTCCCGCGGCATCCCTTTTTCCACCAGGTCTTGCAGCAATTGCCCCGAGTACACCAGTCCCTGCGTGGACTCGAGATTCTTCAGCATCCGTTGTGGAAACACCCGCATTTCGCCGGCGATCGTCGTCATTTTCGCCAGCATGTAGTCAATGAGAATCGTCGAGTCCGGCAGAATGATTCGCTCCACCGAACTATGCGAAATATCGCGTTCATGCCACAGGCCCACGTTTTCGTAAGCCGCCATCATGTTCGAACGCACCACGCGCGCCAGCCCGCAAATCTGTTCGCACGTTACCGGATTCCGCTTGTGTGGCATCGCCGAACTCCCGCGCTGCTCTCCGCCGAACGGCTCCTCCGCCTCGCGCACTTCCGTCCGCTGCAAGTGCCGAATTTCCAGCGCAATGCGCTCCAGCGTCGCCGCAATCAGTGCCAACGCACTTACGTAATGCGCATGCCGGTCCCGCTCGATCACTTGCGACGTCACCGGCGCAACTCTCAATCCCAGTCGCTGGCAAATCCGCTCTTCAATTTGCGGCCCCAGGTGCGACGCGTTTCCTACCGCGCCCGAAATTTTGCCGACCGCTATTTGCGAAGCTGCTTCACGAAACCGCGCGATGTTGCGCTGATTCTCAGAAAACCAGTTGGCCACTTTCAGCCCAAACGTAATCGGTTCCGCATGAATCCCATGCGTCCGCCCGATCTGTGGCGTGTGCTGGTACTGATGTGCGCGCAGGTCCAGAGTTTCGCCAAAAATCACCAGCGCCCGCTCGATCAGGTGCGAAGCCTCGCGCAGCAAAAGCGCATTCGCCGTGTCCACCACGTCGTTCGACGTCATTCCGTAGTGCAGCCATCGCGCCGCTGCCGGGTCGCCAATTGATTCGCCCACTTGCATCGTGAACGCAATCACATCGTGCTTCACCCGCGCTTCGATTTCATGAATCTTCGCGGCATCCACTCGCGCTCGCGCCCGAATCGCCGCTGCCGCCGCCTGCGGAACCAGTCCGGCTTCCGCCAGCGTCTCCGTAGCCGCTAACTCCACCTCCAGCCACTTGGCAAACCGGTTCGCGTCGCTCCAGACGCTGCCCATCTCCTTGCGGGTGTAACGGGGAATCAAGCCGTTCTCCTCAATTGCGCGTTTCCATCATATCGTAAGTAACCACCAATCGCGGTCCTCCGCGCTCGGCCACCCGCCTGCTGTTTCCTTCAAACCTTTGCAAACGAAGAACTTCGCGCACCGCGACCCTTTGCTTGTCGCCAGCGAAACAATTTAGGGGTATCGTTCGTCTATATCCTACGATACAGACCGTCTATACCCTGGCATATAGAAGGTCTATAGCCACCGCCCCGGAGACCCAATGGCCGAACCTTACCGCAATCGCATGGAACTGCTGCAAGGCACCCTGGACCTGTTGATTCTGCAAACCCTCCTCTGGGGCCCCAGCCACGGCTACGGCGTCGCCCAAGCCATTCGCGCCAACTCCGGCGATCTCCTGCAAGTGGACGCCGGCTCGCTCTACCCCGCGCTCCACCGTCTCGAAAAACAGAAGTGGATCAGCTCCGAATGGAAAATCTCGGAAAATAAACAGGACGTCAAGGTCTACAAACTCACGGCCGCTGGCCGCAAAAAACTCACCGAAGAACGCTCTCGCTGGGAACAAATCACTGACGCCATCGCCGGCGTCCTCAATCCTGCGGCCAAGAAAGAGAGCTAAGCCATGCCGCAATGGTGGAACTGGCGCAAACAAAGCCGCGACCTCGAAAAAGAGATGCAGCACCACCTCCGCCTGGCCGAAAGCGATCGCCTCGACCGCGGCGCCTCGCCCGACCAAGCCCGAGCCGGCGCCCGTCGCGAATTCGGCAATCTCGGCCTGGCCAAAGAACTCGCCCGCGACGCCTGGGGCTGGCGCTGGTTCCAGGATCTCTCCGAAGATCTCCGCTACGGCTTCCGCGTTCTCCGCCAGAATCCCGCCTTCACCGCGGCAGCCATCCTCGCCATCGCCCTCGGCGTCGGCATCAACGTCGGAATCTTCTCCGTGTTGAACGGCATTGCACTACGCCTGCTTCCGGTGCCGCACGCCCAAGAATTGCTGAACGTGGACCAAATCTTTCATGGCCGCATCAATCGCAACGTTCACGGCGAGCAAAGCTTCTTTTCCTATGCCGAGTATCTTGACTACCGCGACCACAACCACACCTTTAGCCGGCTTGCCGCGTATGAACCGTTCCTCGAAGCAACCCTTGGCGGCCCGCACATGCGCGCTCTGCTGGGAGCGCTCGCTTCCTGCAATTATTTCAGTGTGTTAAATGAGCAGGCCGCACGAGGTCGCACCTTTGTGGATTCGGACTGCTCGGCACCAGGCCAGAACCCCGTCGTCGTCATCAGCGATGACCTTTGGCGAAGCGCGTTCGCGAGCGACCCCGCGTTGGTTGGCCAGCAAATCATCATCGATCAAACGCCCTTCACCCTCATTGGCGTAATGCCGGCTGGCTTCACGGGAACCGATCCTGCGGCGAGCGCTTTTTGGGCGCCGGTGACCATGCAGCAGAATCTTGACGCCAGCGGGCATCATCGCCTGAGCGACGACAACATGAGCTGGCTGGCGATGCTCGGACGCGTGCGCGCCGGAGTGACTCCGGATCAGGTACGCGCTGACCTCAGCGTCATCGCGGCGCGCATCGACGAATCGCATCCCGGCCGCCAGACCACCTTGGCCATTTCTCGAGCCGCCTTCTTCGGTCATCCGAAAGAGCGTAGCTTTCTTGTTCCCGCGGCGGCTGTCGTGCTCGCCGCGTTTGGACTGGTGCTGCTCATCGCTTGCGCCAACGTAAGCAATCTCCTGCTCGCGCGCGCTTCCATTCGACACAAAGAAATCGCGCTCCGCCAATCTATGGGGGCGACTCGCTGGCGTCTGGTCCGTCAGTTGTTGACGGAAAGCCTCCTGCTCTCCGCCGCTGGAGGAGCGCTCGGCTCCTTGTTCGCCTCTTGGTCGTTTGTAGGCATCCTGCGCCTCGTCACCTCCCAACTGCCCAAGTCCTTCCCCACCCTGGCCATAAACATCTCACCGGATTTTCGCGTCCTGTCCTTTGCCATGGGTTTGACCCTGCTTACCGGCGTTGTTTTTGGGCTCGTGCCGGCGCTTCGGACTTCGTCTCTCGATTTGAACACCGCCCTAAAAGGCGATGGCACGCAGGCAGCCTCCGGCCGGAACAGCGGCCGATTTTTGCGCAACGTGTTCGTGGCGGCACAAGTCGCGGTCTGCATGATCCTGCTTCTGGCTGCGGGGCTGCTCTTGCGCGGGCTACATTACGCACAGACGGTGAACCCGGGATTTGAGATGCAGGGCCTGGCTACCACCTATTTCAATCTGCAAAGTCTGAACTACGACGAGCATCGTGCAGCGGCTTTTATCGGCGAGCTTCGCCAGCGCGTCGCCGCTCTTCCCGGCGTGACCGAAGTCGCGCAAGCTGAGTGCGGGCCCCTGAGCTCCGATCGCAGTGGCGACAGGTTCTTTGCCTCCGGAAGTTCTGACCCGATTCCCATCGAATACAACCACGTCTCTCCCGAATTTTTTTCCGCCGTCGGCATTCCCATCGTTCGCGGCCGCGCCTTCTCGCCCAATGACTGGAAAGACGGAACCGCGATCATCGTCACCGAATCCACCGCGCGCCGCCTCTGGCCGGGTCAGGAGCCGCTCGGCAAAACACTCCGCCCGCGTCTGACCGGCGGCCTGCCCGGCCCCGAATACGCGGTGATCGGCGTCGTGCGCGACGCCCAGGTGTCCCATCTCGGTGAGTCCGACACCATGTATTTGTACTTCCCCGGCGGATCTCCGGCCGATAGCTTGCGCTCGTACTTGCTGGTGCGCTTTTCGGGAGGTTTCACCGATGTGTCCAACGGTTTTCGCGTCATCGCTCAATCGCTCGACAAAGAAGTCCCCGTTGACGTGAAAAAAATGGACGACAACCTCGAAGTCTGGCGCGCTCCCTCGCGCATCGCCACCGGCCTTTCGGGAGCCTTGGGCGCACTAGCTTTACTCCTCGCTTCCATCGGCCTCTACGGCATGGTCTCCTACTCCGTCAGCCGCTCCGTCCGGGAAATCGGCATCCGCATGGCTCTCGGCGCGGACACCTCCAAAATCATGCGCCACGTTTTGCGCCAAGCCATGCGTCCCGTTGTATTCGGCGCTCTCCTTGGCATCGCCGGTGGCGCCGCTGTTTCCTGGGTGCTCTCGAGCCTGCTCTTTGGCCTCAACGCCCACGACCCCATCGCCTTTATCGCCGTTCCGATATTTCTCCTGCTCGTCGCGTTGGCCGCCAGCTACCTTCCCGCACGACGAGCCATGCGCGTCGATCCCGTCGTGGCATTGCGCTATGAGTGAAACGAGAAGAACCAGGCGAAGAAGGATCAAGTAACGACGCGCTTGTCCAACCGGCAAGAAGCGCTAGGCTCTGGCAGCGAACGCACGAATTCAAGGAGAACCGGCCATGAAGCATTGGTGGAACTGGAAAAAGCAGGACCGGGACCTGGAAAAAGAGATGCAGCACCATTTGCGCATGGCGGAAACGGACCGCGTGGACCGTGGCGCATCAACGCGCGACGCGCAAGCGGCGGCGCGGCGTGAGTTTGGCAACGCAGGTTTGGTGAAAGAACTAGCCCGCGACGCGTGGGGCTGGCGCTGGCTGCAAGATTTATTTGAGGATCTGCGTTACGGCTTCCGCACCCTCCGCAAGCAAATCGGCTTCTCCGCGATTGCCATCGCCACTCTCGCATTAGGCATCGGGGCCAACAGCGCCATTTTCAGCCTGATCGACGCCGCGCTTCTTCGCTCTCTTCCCGTCCGCGACAGCAGCCAACTTGTCTCTTTGCAATGGACCGCCAAAGTCGAACCGCAACACCTCAACACCTGGGGCTACGGCGACTGCGAAATCTCCAATTCCAAAATCAACGCGCATGGCTGCTCACTTTCCGAGCCCTTCTTCCGCGATATCGCGAAAAAAGACATCTTCGCAAATGTGGCAGCCTTCGCCGGCGCATCGCGCCTGAACCTCAGTGGCAGCGGCATCGCGCCATCGGTCGTTGACCGCCCCGAGTACGTTTCCGGAGAATACTTTGACACCCTCCGCGTCAAGCCCGCCCTCGGTCGCCTGCTCGCACCCGAAGACGATTCCGCTTCTGGCGGTAGGGCGGTCGTGCTCAGTTATCGCTTCTGGCGCACTCGTTTTGGCGGCTCATCCAACGTGCTCGGACAAACCATTCTGCTGAACCGCATTCCCTTCACCGTCGTGGGCGTCGCAGAAGAGGCTTTCGACTCTCTCTCGCCCGGCAACCTGCTGGATATGTGGCTGCCACTCTCCTCGGCTGCGCGTATCGACACTCCCTGGGACAACCGCGATATCGACCCTTCGTGGTGGCGGCTTGTTATCATCGGCCGCCTCAAATCAGATGCTCAGGCAGCGCCCGCCGCTGCTCAGCTGACTTCTCGTTTTCAATTTTTCAATGGTCTGGGCCATCGCGGAATGCCGATCTTCAAGCCTGAGGACAATGCGGTCATCACGCTTCAGCCCATCGCCAGCGGACTCACCGGCGATCGCCCCGATGCGTCCACTGCGCTCTATCTCATGATGCTCGTGGTCGGCATCGTTCTGCTCATTGCCTGTGCCAACGTCGCTGGCTTGATGCTCGCGCGCGCCACTTCGCGGCAGAAAGAAATGGCGGTGCGCTTCGCCCTCGGCGCATCGAAAGGCAGGATTCTCCGGCAACTGCTAACCGAAAGCTTGATGCTGTCTTGCGCGGGTGGAGCGCTGGGCATCCTTCTTGCGGCGTGGTGCCTCGCCGCGATCGTGCGCTTTCTCCAAACCAATCAGGACGGGCCTTTACCCTTTACCCCGTCCATGGATAGCCGCGTGCTTCTGTTTACGGCAGCCGTCAGCATTCTCACCGGCGTCGTCTTCGGTTTGGCGCCGGCTTTGCGTGGCCTCCGCGTGGACTTGACCCCAGCACTCAAGGAAGGTGCTGGCACAAGTTCGCAAAGTTCGCGCGCCAAGCGCGGCTGGTTCAGCGCCGGCAATTCACTCGTGATCGTCCAGGTCGCGCTCAGCATCCTCGTTCTCGCCGGAGCTGGCTTGCTGGTCCGCACGCTGCAAAATCTCAAAACCATCTACCCCGGCTTTGACACCCACAACGTCCTCATCTTCAGGGTGGACCCGACGCTCATCGGTTACAAAATGACCGACGCGGACCACCTCTACGCCAACTTGCAATCCCGCCTCGCCGCCATGCCCGGCGTACTCTCGGTGAGTTATTCCTGGGTGTCGCTCCTAGGTGGGGGCGCCTGGATTACCAGTTTTCCACTCGAGGGGCGGCCTAAAGATGATGAAGTGAGCTCCGACGTTTTGCCCGTCGGTCCCTCCTTCTTTTCTACCATGCGCATCCCGCTCCTGGCCGGACGGGAGTTCGGTCCCGCGGAATTTGCCCGCGCCGCTCTCATTTCCGCTTCACAAGATAAGCGCAGGGAACAGGAAGCCTCCGCATTGAAATCGGGCGCTGCCGGTGCCACAAAAATTCCTCAGGAAGACCTCCCGCCTATGCCGGTTATTGTAAATCAGGCCTTCATCCGCAAATACTTACCCCAAGCGAATCCCCTCGGCCGCATCTTCGGCACGAATCCTGGCGATCCCTCCAAAGACGAAGACAAAAGCGCCGGCTGGCAGATCGCCGGCGTCGTAGCGAATGCGAAGTACAACAAATTGCGGCGCGACGTCGAACCCACCATGTACATTCCGAATGCTGGCGGCTCCGTTTCCTTCGCCATGCGCACGGAAACCGACCCGACCGTCTTCGTTCCCCAGGTGCGCGCTCTGGTAAGCCAGTTGGATGCGAATCTGCCCATCTACGAGGTCCACACCGAGACGCATCAACTCGATCAGCAGATCTTCAAAGAGCGATTGGTCGCCCGTCTCGCCGGTTTCTTTGGCGCACTTGCGTTGGCGCTGGCCTGCATCGGGCTCTACGGCCTGATCTCCTACGAAGTAGCTCGCCGCACCCGGGAAATTGGCATCCGCTCCGCCCTCGGCGCTGCCCGTAGCGATGTACTTCGCCTCGTCCTCACGCAAGGCATGCGTCTTGTTTTGTTAGGCTCCGTCGCCGGAATTGCCTTGGCTTTCGCGGTCACCCGCTACGCCCAGCAACTGCTCTTCGGCGTGCAAGCCGCCGACCCGCTCACCTTCATCGCCGTCAGCCTGTTGCTTTTCGCCGTCACGCTCTTGGCTTGCTTTGTCCCCGCCCTTCGTGCCACCCGCGTCGACCCTGTCGTCGCGCTGCGCTACGAATGAAAAAACTTGGGGCAGCCACTTCAGAATCTCTTGAGGTGCCCAGAGAAGCAGATCAGTTGGCCGTCTCAATCCGATAAAAGAACAGCCCAAGTCGGGCTACTGTGGCTGGCGGGGCGGCGGCAGCGGCGCCAGCCCGACACCACGATTGCCTGTGTCGTGTCCGGCGTAAACCGTGCGCGAGATGCGGTCTCGCAAACGCATCCGGCGGGGAGTCACCAGAATCAGCATCTCGGTGTTCTGCGCTGTGTTGTTACGCTGACCGAACGCGTAACCAATCGTCGGCAAGGTGGCCAGACCGGGAACACCCGTGATGGTCTTGGTCTCTTCATTGTCCAGCAGGCCGCTGATAATTGTCGGCTCGTCTTCTTTCAAGCGAACCGTCTGCGAGAGCGTGCGGTTCGTGATAATTGGAATGCCATTGATGTTGGTGCCCGAAAGCGCGCGAATCTCGAACTCTAGCTGCAGCGTGACTTCATCGTTGGCGTGCAGCGTCGGCGTCGCTTTCACCTTCAGTCCGATGTCCTCATACTCCGAGCCGGGATAGGGCTGCTGCGCGATCCCATTTCCCGCGAGTCCAACGCTCGCAAGAATGCTCGCCGGACTCAGAACGACTGTGACCTGCCCGTCGCTGCCCGCCGGATCGTCCGTGATGGCCACATCGGTTGCCGAGGCTCCCAAGCTCCCCACAAAAATTGCGGAAGGATTCGTGCCCACAGGTAGTTCAAAACCGGTGGCAAAGAGGCCACCGCCTTCGCCGAGAAAGACCGCGGCGCTGTTCGTTTGCGGATCGGTCACGGCAATATCGAGATTGCCGTCGGCGTTGAAGTCGGCGAGGGCTAGCGACGTGGGCGCCTGCCCCGTGGCCAGGGGAGAATTTGCAGCTGCCGCAAAAGTCCCGTCGCCATTGCCGAGCAGCACGCTTACCGTGTTATCGGTCTGATTCAGCACAGCGAGATCCTGGTGCGAATCGTTGTTCAAATCTCCGGAGGCGATGGCAATCGGGAACTGCCCCACAGGAAAGGGCGAGTTAGGCGCCAGCGAGAAGGTCCCGCCGGAAACGCCAAACAACACCTCCACATTGTTCGTGCTGCGGTTGGCGATGGCGATGTCCTGAATCCCGTCACCGTTGAAATCGGCCTGGGTCATGGCGATCGGTCCTTGCGCCGTGCTCGGCAGAGGAAAGGGTGAGCCGGTGGCCTGCGTGAAGGTGCCGTCGCCGTTTCCCAGAAAAAGCGAAAACGTGTTGTCCTGGAAGTTTGTCACGATGAAGTCCTGGTTGCCGTCGCCGTTGAAGTCGCCGGTGAGCAATGCGCTCGGTTCCTTGCCGACCGTGATCGGCGACCCGGTAGCCTCCTTAAATGTGTCGTCGCCATTGCTCAGCAGTACGCTCACGGCATTCGTTTCGGGATCGGTCACCAGGAGATCGTGAAAACCGCTCGTGGTGAAAACGGCTGAAGCAATCGCAGGAGGGACCGGCGGAGCGTTGGCGCGCGCCGCGCCCAGCGCAATGGCGGTGCCCGCCTGCAGGAACGTACCCTCGCCCTGGTTCTGCAGAATGGTGATAGTGTTGTCGACTTCGTTTAGCACGGCGAGATCTAACGAGCCGATGTTACGAAAGTCATCGGCGGTCAGCGCCACCGGGCCGTTACCGACGTTGTATGCCGTACTGGGCAAGACGCCGTTGTTTGGGCCGCCGGGAGTAAACGTGGTCGTACCAAGACTGCCCGAAAGCAGCGACAGCGTGATCGGGTACCGGTCGCCAACGAAGAATGTGGCGGGTTTGCCGTCCTGCGCACGCAGCAGTACCTGATTGCCGCTGTGGACCAGCGAAAGAGCATCGGAAAATTGCGCCGCAACGGCGGGTAGCGTGAGCAGAAACGTGGTCTTGCCGCCACCTAGCACCGTGAAGGGCGGAAGCACCGAACTGGGATTCAGGCTGCCGGAGCCGCTCGCCGCATTGGCGCCGCCGCCGAAAACGCCGGCCAGTAGCGTGATCAGCGTATTGATATCCTGCGCCTGGCGCAATTGGCCGATGATGCTGGGTGTCAGCGAAATCAGTTCGGCAGAGGCGGGCGGAAGCAAGCCGAGGTCGCGGGCTTTGTTGCGATCGACTTCCAGGATTTCGATTTCCAGCAGAATTTCTCCCCGCGTTCTTTCGGCCTGGCGAATCAGCTCGGCGATGAGCGCCAGCCTTTCTGGTGTGTCGCGTACGCTGATGACTCGAGCGGCAGAATCCAACTCAATGTGATTGGCGCCAGTCATTTCGCGCAGCAGGCGCAAGAGTTCCGTCATCTCGTCATTCCCGACGGACGCGGGCAACTGAAACGAGCGGTCAGCCACCGGCGCGTACTGCCGCCGTTTCTCGGTGTTGTCTTGCGCAACGAACATTAGTGCGGGCGTCAGTGCCCGATAGAACGTGCCGCTTTCTGCCATGAGCGCCTTTAGCGCGGTATCGAAATCGATGTTATCAATGCGGAGCGCAACGGTACGCTGCGGTAGTTCGGGATCGAACGTGACTTTGATTCCGAACTGCTCACCGAGTTCCGTGTAGACGGCCTTGATGTCGCCGCGCAAGTTTACGTTCTGCTTGCCCGGCTTGGGTGCCAGCTCAGGCAGACCCTCGATTTTGCCTGACGATTGTGGTCCCGGGCGATCGTCCATCGCCTTCATCTCTTTCATGCGTTCGGCCACGATGGTGTTGTCCGGATCGATAAGCAGCGCTTTCGCGAGTTCTTCGACTGCGACGTCCGCGTGGCCGCGCAAAGCATCGCGCTCGGCGGCATCTACATGGTCGCGTACCAGCTTCGAGCGCAATTGGGCGGTACGGACGATTAGGTTCTGATCCTGTGGGGCGTAACGCAACGCTTCCTGATAGAAATTGAGCGCTTCGTCGAAGCGGCCGTCTGCGATGGCCTTATCCCCCAGGTCGGCGGCACGCTTCGCCATTTTGGGATTGGGTCTCGGCGCCATCGTAAACTGCCCTTCGTCGGGGGCCGCTGGCAGCTTGGAGGGCGGGACTTGCGGCGAGGCTGACTGTGCCTGCCTGGCCGGGCTGTCGTACTGGGAGGGAGCAGAGTCCTGCGCAGCGGCCGGCGCCCAGCATAGGGCAACAGCCAGCAAGGAGCCGAGCAGATGGTGCGGGCGGCCAACAGTCATAGCGACGCGACGGGGCGACACATTCTATCGTAAGCGGTCCGTGTTACACTGCGAAGAAGGGAAATAGGACTAGAATAGTCCGATTGACCGAAATCTCTAGAAATAGTAGACTTAGATCTTAGTTGCAACTGTCTTACAACTGGAGTCGGCGTGCTCGCTGCGTTGCTCATTGCTCTCCGTGAAGGCGTCGAGGCCTCCCTGGTCGTCGGTATCATCTTGGTCTATCTCGCGCGCACGGGCCGCTCCGCGCTGGCCCGCTACGTCTGGTATGGCGTAGCGGCTGCGGCCGCCCTGAGCCTGGCGGTGGCGATCCTGCTGGAACGCTGGCGCATCAGCGAGGATGGTTTCGAAGGCGTGATGTACCTCGTGGCCGCCGTGTTCGTAATTACGATGATCGTATGGATGAACCGCGTTGCGCGCCATTTGAAGAAAGAAATCGAGACGAAGATAGAGAGTTACGCTGCCCGAGCAGGCCAGGCGGCTGGTTGGGGTGTGTTTTTGTTTGTATTTCTCATGGTGCTGCGCGAAGGCGCGGAACTGGCGATTATTTTGCGCGCCGTCGAGCTTTCCAGCGAAGGCCTGCAGACCTGGATTGGAACAATTCTAGGAATCGGCGCGGCAGTGGCGGTGGGCGTGTTCTTCTTCAAGGGGACACTGCGGGTGCCGCTGCACCGGTTTTTTGCCGTGACCAGCGCGATTCTGATTCTGGTGGGCTTGCAGTTGGCGCTGACCGGACTGCACGAACTGAGCGAGGCGCAGTGGATTCCGTCAAGTAAGGCGGAGATGGCGGTGATCGGACCGATCGTGCGGAATGAGCTGTTCTTTTTCGTTTTCATTTTTGGAGCGGCCGCGCTGTTGGTTCTGAGGGAATGGCAAACGGCGTCGCATGCCCAGTCTTCGCAGGAATTGGGCGAGGCGGAAAAGCGCCTGGCCGAGGCACAGAATCGGCGGCAACGGCGGTGGACGATGTCCGCGGCGGGAGCTTGCCTGGTGGTGATTCTGGCACTCACGGCGGACTTTATTTATGCGCAGGTGAATGCGGCGCCGCCAACCGCGAAAGCGGTCGATCCCGCGGGCAATCAGGCGCGAATTCCGTTGAGCGAAGTGAGCGACGGCAAAATGCATCTGTTCACGGTGGAAGTCGGCGGGCAGTCGCTGCGGTTTATGGTCATTAAAAAGCCGAATGGCTACGGGACGGCGCTGGATGCGTGCCGCATTTGCGGCGCCGCGGGTTACCGGCAGGACGGACAGAACGTGATTTGCCGGCATTGCGCTTCGGCAATTTACATCCCAACGATCGGAGAAGCGGGCGGCTGCAATCCGATCGGCGTGCCGTCGCATGTGGATGGGAATGACTTGGTGATGGATGTTTCGGCTTTGACGGAAGCGACGAAGGAGATTCCGAAATAGGGCACGACGGGCCGTGTCCGTTTCAACGGCAAACAGTCTTCCATGTTCCTGCGACTAGTTGCGGATTCTTTTGCGCGGCGGCCCCGGCGCAAGCTGCTGACCGCGGCGGCCCTGTCGCTCGGCATGGCCGTCGCAACGGCAGCGTTTAGCGTGTCGCTGGACGTAGGCGACCGGCTGGCAAAAGAGTTTCGCAGCTTGGGCGCGAATCTAGTGGTCACGCCAGAGGCCGATTCGTTGCCGCTGGAGATTGGCGGAGTGGACTACCGGCCGGTGAATGCTGGGGCCTATCTGCCCGAAGCGGACCTGCCCAAGATCAAGACCGTTTTCTGGCACAACAACATCATCGGATTCGCGCCGACCTTGGATTTGCAGGCGCACGCGTTGCCTCTGTCTTCGCACGAGTGGATCGATTCGGTATCCGTTATCGGAACTTGGGCGGATGAAGGCGTGCCTCTCCCGGATGGTGGGATATTTCACACCGGAATTGCGAAAACAAACCCGTGGTGGAATGTGGAAGGCGCTTGGTTCGCTGACAGCGCAAAAGAGTGCGTGATCGGCGCCACCCTCGCGCGGAAGAATAATCTCAAAATTGGCGATCTGATTTCGCTGGCAGCGGGTGAGACGACGAAGATTCCGTCTCCTTTAAAAGTGGCCGGTATTCTTTCGTCGGGCGGTGCGGAAGATGAAGCGGTGGTCGTGCCGCTTTCGGTCGCGCAGGAGCTTGCGCATCAGCCCGGGCAATACCGGAAGCTGTATGTGAGCGCGCTGACGAAGCCGGAGGATGATTTTGCGCGGAAGGATCCGGCGAAGATGACACCGGATGAAGCGGAGCGCTGGATGTGCACGCCGTACATTTCTTCGATCGCCTACTCGATCAAGCAGGTGCTGCCGGGGACGGATGTGCGGGTGATCCGGCGCATCGCCGAAGGCGAGGGCGTGATTCTGAAGCATGTGCAGGCCCTGCTCTGGCTGGTAACGCTGGCAGCGTTGCTGGCGGCGGCGCTGGCCGTGGGTGCTTCTTCGGCGGCGTCCGTGATTGAGCGGCGGTCGGAAATTGCGCTGATGAAAGCGCTCGGCGCGGGTTCGGGCACGGTGGGATTTTTGCTGGCCGCGGAGCAACTATTGCTGGCATTCATCGGCGGCGGGCTGGGGTATTCGTTGGGAACGGTTCTGGCGCGCACGGTGGGAGAGAAGATTTTTGGAGCGGCGCCTCAGGCATCGCTGCTGGTATTGGCTGTGGTGCTCGTTCTCGCGGCGGGAGTGACGCTGCTCGGGAGCGCCTTGCCGTTGCGGCGCGCGGCGCGGTATGAGCCGGCGCCAATTTTGCGTGGGGAGTGAAGGCGAAGGCGACCAATCAAATGGCGGCGCAAATTTCCCGAAATCGGCAGATGTTCTGGCGCATCACCCGGCGCATGCTCGGCGCACACCGCGGCCGCCTGTTTGTTGTTCTGCTGGCACTCGGGGCAGGGGCCGCAGTAACTGCCGCGCTTCTCAACCTCCGAGTCGATGCCAAAACGCGCCTCTCCACGGAGTTTCGGAGGTTCGGCGCCAACGCCGTTATCGTACCCCGGGAATCGACCGCGAGTTCTCTGGCGGCAAGAACGCTCGACTCAAGGATCCTCGATCAGATACCCGCCGCGAATGGTGTGGACCGTGTCAGCAAACTGGGTGTGCTCTATATGCTGGCTACCGCGCAAGCCGACGACGACAACTTTCGGCCCAGGCTACCGCTGCATTCGATTCCAGTTGTAGTGGTCGGATACGACGATATCCGAGGCAGCTTGGACACCATGATCCCCAATCGCAAACTTAGAGAGTCCAAGACTACTTTTTTAGATATTCCCGAGTGTGAATTGGGGGAAAGAGCGGCTGCCGCCCTGCATTCTTCGCTATTAGATTCGCTGGAGCTAAAAATCGAGGGAGGTTCGATTCCTTGCTTTGTGTTTAGCATTCGCGCCTTCGGCGGACCGGAGGACAACCAGATTTTCGTTTCACTCGCCGAACTGGCGTATCGTTCAGGAAGAATGGGCCAGTTGAGCGCTATCCTTCTAAATGTACCCGGCAGTTCCGCACAAATTGATTCATTTGTGTCACAGCTAGGTCGTCAACTGCCAAGCGTCGAGGTTCGCCCCGTGCGGCAGTTCACGGAGGGCGAAGCGAAGATTTATGGGCGGATTTCTGGACTGCTCACGGCCACTGTGGTGGTGGTGCTGCTGCTGACGAGTCTGTGCGTGATGGCCGCCATGACCAACGTCGCCATGGAGCGAAAAAACGACGTCGGCCTAATGAAAGCGATCGGCGGGGCGACGCGACGTGTACTGCGGCTCTTTCTGGCAGAAGCGGCGCTCCTCGGGCTGGCTGGCGGCCTGCTGGGAGCCGCGGCCGGAATTTTGCTTTCGATTTGGCTGGGCAAGCAGGTGTTTGGCGTAGCGGCGCAGCCGCGTCTGATTGTGTATCCTGTAGCCGTGACGCTTACCGTAATTGTGGCGATTTTAAGCGCATTTCCGTTGCGGCGGCTGGCCAGCGTGCGGCCCGCGTCGGTATTTCGAGGCGAACCGTGAGCACCCCGGTGCGGATTGTGGCCGAGCTCCAGACCGCGGCGCCCCAAGTTTTGATCGACGGGCTGACCAAGCAATACGGAGCGGTCCGCGCGTTGAACGCGCTGAGCTTCAACATCGAACGCGGCGAATGGGTCGCGCTCATGGGGCCATCCGGCTCCGGCAAAACCACTCTCGTCAATATTTTGGGCGGGCTGGATACGTTGAATGCGGGGCGCGTCGTCGTGGATGGCGTCGATCTCGCGAAGCTCAGCGAAAGCGACCTGGTCCGCTATCGCGCGGAAAAAGTGGGCTTCGTCTTCCAGCAGTTCCATCTGGTGAACTATCTAACCGCGCTCGAAAACGTGATGCTGGCGCAATACTTCCACAGCGTAACCGACGAAAAACAAGCCGAACTAGCCCTGCGCCGCGTCGGACTCGCCGACCGCATGACGCATCTCCCTGCGCAGCTTTCCGGCGGCGAGCAACAGCGCGTGGCCATTGCGCGAGCCCTGATCAACGAGCCGAAAATCGTGCTGGCCGATGAACCCACGGGCAATCTGGACGAAGCCAATGAAGAAATCGTGATGAAGATTTTCGAAGACCTGCACCGCGCCGGGCACACGATTCTGATGGTCACCCACGATCCCGATATTGCGCGCAAGGCAGACCGCCGCATCGAGTTGGCGCATGGACATTTGCATTTTGACTCGCTCCAGCATGGGCCGGGACATCCCTTGGCTTGTCCGCTGGTGGATTCCGACGACTGCTGCACCAACACCTCGCCCATGGCCACGCCGGTTGCGGCTCCCGTCTCCGCCGAAGAAGAGATTCGTTTCGATCACCTGCTGGAGCAGATTTGGACTTCTTGCGAAGAAGGCAAGCCGGCGATGGTCAAGTCCCTGCAAGCGACGGGACTCGCCGGAAGTTTGCCCGTGCTGCAAAATGAACCGGTATCCAAAATCCTGGGCCGCATGAAGGAGCGGCACCTGGTCGAATTGCAGGACGGCGAAGCGCTGTTGACTCCGGTGGGCAGCCAGCGCGCACGTGGCGTTGTGCGGCGGCACCGGCTGGCAGAACGCCTCTTCAAAGACACGTTCTCAGTGGACGACGCGGAAGCCCACGATCAAGCATGCCGGTTCGAACACGTCATCAGTCCGGAGCTGGACCAGCGGATTTGTACTTTTCTCGGACATCCCAAAACGTGTCCGCACGGCAATCCGATTCCTCCGGGCGATTGTTGCAACGGAAAATCCAAACACTAGGTAAGTTGCCGGCATGCCCATTCCACTGGACCCTCGAAGGAAACCGGTTGATGTAAAAGTGCACATTAAAACGGGCGCGGGCCTTGATATTACCTGGTCGGACGGACACGCGAGCCACTATGACTTTGTGTACTTACGTGACGAATGCCCGTGCGCGACCTGTAACGATGAACGCGCCAAGAAAGAATCCATCGCTGCTGGCGCTCCAGGCAGTACTTCGTTCGCTCCCTTGCCGATGTTCAAGCCAAAGGCGCGTGCACAGGCAGCCTCGCAGGTAGGAAACTATGCGCTGTCCATCACGTTTAGCGACGGCCACGCTACGGGAATCTACAGCTACGAGCATTTGCGCGCGATTTGTCCTTGTGCGGAATGCACGAAGGCGTTTCGAACGATCGGACCCTGAAACCTATCCCGAGATACGTTAAACGTTTACAAGAACGTCCCCTCGCCTAGACTTCGCTGCGGAAAAATGGGAGCATTTCTTTCCGCGAGTCGAGATCACTTGTAAATGAGCAGTTCTACCAACATTCCTGCTGCGGCAGGCAGCCGCGGCAACGGCATCCCACGCGTCATCGTTGCCACCACGGCCCTCCTTACCTTCATCTCCTTCTGGCGCGCCGCGGCCATTGTGCTGAACGACCTGGCTTCCTCCGCGTATTACGCCGGCGGCGAAGCGGAAGGCTACATCGGCAAGACCGCGCCCTGGTTCATTCTCGCCATCATGTTGTTTTCCTACGCTGTACGCGCGGTGTACGTCGAGAGCTGCAGCATGTTCGTCCGCGGTGGCGTCTACCGCGCGGTGAAGCAATCGCTCGGTGGGACGCTGGCCAAGTTCAGCGTTTCGGCGCTGATGTTCGATTACATCCTCACTGGGCCGATCAGCGGCGTGGCCGCCGGGCAATACCTCGCGGGTTTGATCAATGATTTGCTGCAGTACTTCCACATCAGCCATGGGCTGACGCCAGGAGAAGTAGATTTTATTGCGGCCAGCTTCGCGATCGTCGTTACCGTCTATTTCTGGTGGGAGAACACCAAGGGTATCCCGGAGTCCAGCGAAAAAGCGCTGCTGATCATGAAGCTGGTCACGGTGATGGTCGTGCTGCTGATCGTCTGGTGCGTCTACACCATTCTGCTGCGCCATTCCCCGCTCCCGCCGCTGCCGCACCCGAAAAACCTACGCCTGAGCTCGAGCGCGCTAGGCTGGCTCGCGCACAGTCCGTTGCCGCATTTGTTCGGCATCGTGGCAATTTTCATCGCGTTGGGACACTCCGTACTGGCCATGAGCGGAGAAGAATCGCTGGCGCAGGTGTACCGCGAAATCGAGCATCCCAAGCTACCCAACCTGAAAAAAGCGGGCTTGGTGATTTTCATTTACAGCCTGGTGTTTACCTCGCTGGTTTCGTTTTTCGCGGTGATGATCATTCCGGACAACGTGCGGCAAGGCTACCTCGAGAATTTGATAGGCGGCCTGGCGATGAGCCTGCACGGGCCGCTTGCGGCGCGCCTTATTTTTCACGGCTTCGTCGTAGTGGTGGGAACTTTGATTCTCGCGGGTGCCGTGAACACCGCGATTGTCGGTTCGAACGGCGTGCTCAACCGCGTCTCCGAAGATGGCGTCCTCAGTTCCTGGTTCCGCCAGCCACATCCCCGTTTTGGCACGAGCCACCGCATCATCAACATCGTGGTGGGCTTGCAGATCCTCACCATTCTGATCAGCCGCGGCGATGTCACCTTCCTGGCCAACCTGTACGCGTTCGGCGTGATCTGGAGCTTCACGATGAACGGCCTCGCGGTGCTGGTCTTGCGCTACACCCGCCCGGGCGTACGCGAGTTTCAGGTACCCTTCAATTTTTATATTCGCGGAGTGCAGATCCCCGTCGGCTTGAGCCTGATCACCCTGACCCTGTTTCTGATTGCCGTCGTGAACCTCTTCACCAAGCCGGTGGCCACCATGGCCGGCGGCAGTTTTTCCATCCTGTTGTTCATCGTGTTCACGATTTCCGAGCGGCGCGCGCACAGCACGGCCAGCCTGTCGCACATGGAACTGGACCAGTTTAATTTGGAGCCGGAAGCGGAACTGACGCCCGAAGCCGTCGGTGCGCGCGCGGGCAACATCCTAGTGCCGATTAGCAATCACTACAACCTATATCACCTGGGAAATGTCCTCGACCGGATCAAACCTGGCCGCCGAGACGTCATTGTTCTGCATGTACGGCTGCTGCGCCGTTCGGCTTCCGGCGAAAACGAACTCGAAGCGGACCAACTCTTCGGCAGCATCGAGCAGCATCTTTTTTCGCAGGCCCTCTCCATGTCGGAAAAGCGCGGCAAGTCGATCCGGCTCGCGGTGGTGGCGTCCAACGACCTCTGGGACGGTATTTTGCGCGCCGGCGCTTCGTTGCAGTCGAGCACTATCGTTATCGGGCGCTCGGCCAAGGACAACACCGAGGAGCAGGCGCGGCTAATCGGCGACGCCTGGGAGAAACTCGGCGATCCCAAGCCGCAGTTCAATCTGGAAATTCATCTGCCCAACGGCGACAAGATCTACAAAGTGCTGGGGCCGCACGCTCCGAACTTGACGGCCAACGAAGTCAATTTCCTCCACCGGCTCTGGCTGCGCTTCAGCGATTCCATCGCGCCCCTCGAGCTCCACCATCACGATGTCGTGCATTTCGCCCTCGAGGAAGTCCAGAAAGAATTGGACGAAGGGGGCGAAGAAGAGCTGATGAAACGTCTGCGCGCGCATCTGGACTCCAACCAGAAGAAAAAAACGCCCGCATCTTAGTCCGCTCTGACTGTCGCCGTACCTGCTGTCGCAATTTCAGTCGCTAACGCGAACCAGCGGATTACGCCAGCTGCGTCGTGCAGTGGCCGCATTTCTTGGCTTGAATGGGAATGCTCATGGCGCACTGCGGGCAATCTTTCGTCGTCGGCGCAGCCGGAGGCGCCGGCTTGTGGGCCCACCGGTTCACGACGCGGACTAACAGAAACACCGCAAAGGCCACGATCAGAAAATTGATGATCGTGTTGATGAACACTCCGTAGTTGAGCGTGGGCATGCCGGCGGCCTTCGCGGCGGCTACCGTATCGAAGTGCGGTCCTTCCTTTAAGTTGACGAAGAGGTTCGAGAAATCCACGTGGCCGATTAGCCGGCCGAGCGGCGGCATCATCACATCGTTTACGAACGAAGCCACAATTTGTCCAAACGCCGCGCCAATGATGATCCCGACAGCCATGTCCAGCACATTGCCGCGCATGGCGAACTCTTTAAACTCTTTCAGCATGATGCGTCTCCTTTGCGGCATCCACCACGATAGCCGCCGAGAACCCCTGCATTCGTTGCGTGGAAGGGGTCGTCCGTTGGCGAAGAGTATAGCCGAAGAAAAGAAACCGCACGCGTCCGCTTACTGTTCCGTCTGAATTGCTCGCCTAATGAGCACGCCAAACCAGCGCCGTACCGATGATTCCGCGAATAGCCAGGATCACTCCGGCGGCCGCCAATAGCGGACCAATCCAGAGAAACGGCACACGCGAGATCACGAGCATCATCGCCCCCAACAGGATCAGCGAGAGGCCCCGAGTCCAATGTTCCCAGCGCGCCCACCATTGGCGAGCGCCAAAGAGTGCGCGGACTCCCCAAAGAATAAGAGCGATACTGAGGATGAACCAGGAAGGCCGGCTGCGTTCGACCAGGATCCGGCCCGTGAGCGCCAGCCAGACCACCAGTCCGCCGAGCAACACGAAAATGATTTCGATCACCATGCGGAGGGCGGTCTGCGGAGTCAGCATCGGCGTTGCAGTCTGGCCGTCAGCGCTCAGGAAACGCGCTCGATGCGGACCTTGTTCATCACTACCGGCGTACGCGGTCGGTCGCTCGAGTCGCGCGGCAAATTCGAAATCTTGTCGGCGACGTCTTGTCCTTCGACTACTTCGCCGAAAACGGTGTGCTTGTTATCGAGCCACGGCGTCGCTGCGACAGTAATGAAAAACTGGCTGCCGTTGGTGCCGGGGCCCGCATTGGCCATGGAAAGTCTCCCGGTCTTGGAGTGGTTCAGCGCAGGATGAAACTCATCAGCAAATTTGTAACCCGGTCCGCCGCGTCCGCTGCCTTGCGGGCAGCCGCCCTGAATCATGAATTTCGGGATCACCCGATGAAAGACCAGACCATCGTAGAAGTTTTTCTTCTGCTTCTTCCCCGTCATCTCATCGGTGAATTCTTTGCTGCCTTCGGCGAGTCCCACAAAATTCGCCACGGTGTTCGGCGCCTCTTTTTCAAACAGCTTAACGACAATGTTGCCTTGTGACGTTTCAAAAATGGCGTACGTTCCAGCCGGTCGCGTCATGCGTTCTCCTTGCGTACCAAATCATCGTACACGAGGCCCGCCGTAACGCGCCAGTTGGCGGCCGTTACCAGCCTTCTTGCTTGCGCAGCTCCGTGATGTGCGCTGTGTGATGCGTGGCGCGCCGCTTAGAAATCGCGCCGGAGAATGACGAGCAGCGATGCGACGAACATCAGGGCCGCAACACCGAGGCAAACGAGCATGCCGAGCCAGGGAAAGTGTCCGGTAAGTAAAAAAGTGTGAACGTCGAGATAGAAATTACCTGTGACAAAGCGCCACAGGTTAAGTTGCCGGAACCAGGAGTCGAGAGCGACAGTGGTCACAAACACAAGCCCAATTGCTATGGCGGTCGATGAGTATGCGCCCTCAACAACAGTTGAGACCAGAACGGCCATCGCGTAGTAGACCAAGCCGCCTCCGACAAGCAGCGCCGCGTAAAAAGCGACCTGAGCTAAGACAAGTGGCATTCTCGCGCGCCACGAAACCGCCAGAATCGTGAGCCAAGGAATAAGGCCGAAAGCAGCCGCTTCCAGAACGCCGACAGTGATCCGGACAGATTGCAGTCGGACGCGACTCACGGGCAGACTCAACGTTAGTCCCGATGTACCTACCGCTTTTTCATAGACGATGCCACCCATTCCGAGAAGGACAGCTGACAAGATCCATAGAAGAGCTAAAAACTCTTGAGTGATATAGAGAAGCCGGTTGAAGTCGACAGTCCAGGTTGGACGAATCATGGTCAATGCGTGATGGACAAATAGCCCGCAGACAAGCGTGAGCGTCACGAGCGAGGCCGCAAACCTAGATCGAGTTTCCAGCCAAGCTTTGTACCAAAGCACGACTAGTTTTCCCGCACTGTTTCCAGAAAAACCTCGCGGAGGCCGACCGGCGTGACTTCTATTGATGCGGGATGCAAGTCAAGGGCGAGTTCAGCAACGGCGTTTGCATTTTCCGTCGCGAGTAACGTCATTTGGCGCCCACTTATTCGGACTTGTTTGATCCCGGGAAGTGAAGGATTAACCTTCGGTGGCGGGGCGTAGAAACTCAATGTGATGCGGCGATATTCGCGACGTATATCGTCAAGGCAGGCATCTACAAGCAGGGCGCCCTGGTCAAGAATGCAAACTCGGTCAGCGATACGTTCGACTTCCGCAATCTGATGAGACGAAAAGAATACGGTCACGCCGTTGGCAACAGCTCCGACAATTTCTTGTAGCAATTCTTCGATGGAAACTGGATCCAAGCCTTCACTCGGTTCATCCAGAATGAGCAACTCAGGCCGACGAGAAAACGCAAGGAGAAGTGCCAACTTGGTGCGCATACCTTTCGAGAGTGACTTTATCTTCTGACGAGGCGGCAATCGGAATTGCTTTAGCAGGCGTGCTTCAGCAGCGGGCTGCCAATCCTGGTATAAGGATCGAGTGAAGCGAATGATTTGCTCGACGGTCATGTATGAATACAGGCGTTTGTCTTCCGCCACGTACGCCACGTCACGCCGCAGTTGGCAATTCTGTGCTGGATCCTGAATCGCCCTTCCTAAAACGGAACCGCCTCCGGAAGTTATGGACGTGATGCCCAAGAGCATTTTGATCGTAGTGCTCTTTCCTGCTCCATTGCGGCCGAGGAATGCAGTGACTTGCCGCCGGGGCACGCGCAAATTAAGATGACTGACAGCGAGAGTGTCGCCGTAGCGTCTTGTAAGTTCGTGAGTCTCGATCGCCATCTCGTCATTCATGGTCGCTTCTCGCAGGACACGTCATAAAACAATTCCGCCGCGAACATGCGATGAATCTCTTCGTCAGAGAAGCCTTCGGCGAGCAGGCCCCTGACCAAAATCTGGACGCGCGCTTGTGCAGCCCGCGTCTGTTCGGCTCGAGATCTCACACGGCGTTTGGCGACAATATAAGCTCCGGAACCTTGACGAATTTCTAGTAGACCGGCGTGTTCCAGCTTCGAATAGGCCTTCACGACGGTATTCGGACTGACGACCAGCTCTTGGGCGAGGGTCCGAACACCGGGCAGAAGATCACCATCGCGAAGAACTCCCGTTTCAATCGCGTGCTTGACTTGCTGTACGATCTGCGAATAAACAGGATGGCCAGCTGACGGATTGAGTTTCAAAATCATGCGCAAACTGTATCACAGTTGTGATACACAGAACAGATGGCAAGATCAGGGTGGCCGTAGGACGGTTTAGGGAGTCTGCTTTTACCAGCCTTTTTGCTTGCGCAGCTCCGTAATGTGCGTCGTGTGATGCTTGCCGTGCCATTCGTACATGAAAAGCAGCCAGTCGATATTGCGTTCGCCGTGCTCGGGATGCACCAACTTGCGCGTGAAGTCCTCCGGTTTCAGCGAACGCCAAACTCGGTCCCATCGGGCGTGCACCGCATCCAGCAAGGTTTGGGAAACTTCGATTGGCATTTTCGCGTCGGCCAATTCCGCCCAGGCGCTTTCTTCGTAGGTCTTGATCGTTGGCTTCTCTTCCGTCAAGGCAAGCTTCAAACGAACCAAGGCATTCATGTGGCTGTCCGGTACATGGTGCACCACCTGGCGGACAGTCCAACCACCCTCGCGGTATGGCGTATCCAGCTGCGCGTCGTTCAAGCCTTTCACGGCGCTGCGCATCTTAGCCGGAGTCGAGGCAATTTCCTCGATTGCTTGTTGCCGGCGCTGCGGCGTGATTTCCGCCGGCATCGCGAACTTTCCAATCGGATAACGCGGGTCCATAAGCCTCCTCCCTCAGCGAAACACAGCCTGCGTGCGATCAACGACTATAGCTGCGCTTTCAAGAGCCGGTCAAAAGCCTGCCGCCGCGAATCCCACCCCAATTTGGCCCCGCTGCCACAGCCCCCTGAGACGGCAATGCTACAATATCGGTCCGTTTGTATCCGGCGTGCCTGCTGCGGAATCTAATGTGTGGAGCAGAAAACGAATGTACAACGTGGTTATTATTGGCAGTGGCTGTGCCGGTTTGACCGCGGCGATTTACGCGGCTCGCGCCAATCTGAAACCCTTGGTGATTGACGGTCACGAGCAAGGCGGCCAACTCTCACTCACCACGCACGTCGAAAACTTTCCCGGCTTTCCTGAAGGCATCATGGGTCCGGAACTGATCGAGAATATGCGCAAGCAGGCGCAACGGTTCGGCGCCGAATTCAAGGCGGGCGCGGTCGGCGAAGTCGACCTCACGCAGCGGCCCTTTAAGATCACCGCAGGAAAAGACACCTACGAAACGCGCACCATCATCGTGGCCGCTGGCGCTTCCGCCAAGATGCTCGGCCTCGAAGGAGAGCGCGAACTGATCGGTCGCGGCCTTTCCACCTGCGCCACCTGTGATGGCTACTTCTTCCGCGGCAAGCCCATCGCGGTCGTCGGCGGCGGCGACTCGGCGATGGAAGAAGCCAACTTTCTCACTCGCTATGCCAGCAAGGTCTACTTGATTCACCGGCGCGACCAGTTCCGAGCCTCCAAGATCATGATTGACCGCGCCAAAGCCAATGAAAAAATTGAGTTCGTCACGCCGTTCATTGTGGAAAAGATTCACGCCCCGAAAGGCCACGTCGAAGCGGCGTTTGTCCGTAACCTGGAAACTCAGGAATTACGCGAACTAACCCTCGACGGCGTTTTCGTGGCCATCGGCCACCACCCCAATTCGACTGTTTTCAAAGGCCAGCTGGAGATGGATGCCGAAGGCTACCTCATCGCTAAACACGGCAGCTTTACTTCGGTACCCGGCGTCTTTATCGCAGGGGACGTCCAGGACCATCGCTATCGCCAGGCGGTCACCGCCGCGGGCTCCGGCTGTATGGCTGCGCTGGACGCCGAAAAGTTCCTCGAAGGACACACCGCCTGAGCACAACCACTAGGCGCTTCCTTCGCCGACGGGCATAATCTTACTCGATGCTCCGCTCGACGCTCCTCAAGCTCTCGCAAAGTCCCCGCTTCGCCAAATGGGTCACCACCAACGGCACCACTCGTCGGATGGCCCGCCGTTTTGTGGCTGGCGAAACGCTGGAAGAGGCCATCGCAGCCGCCCGCGCCTGCAACCAGGCCGGAATGGCTGCCAGCCTCGACTACCTCGGAGAAAACTGCACGACCACCGCCGATGCGCAGCGCGCCCGCGACGCCTATCTCGAGATCTTCGAACGGATCCACCAGGAAGATCTGAACGCCAATGTCTCCTGCAAATTGACGCAACTCGGACTGGATCTAAACGTCGATTTTTGCCAGGGCTTGGTCGTTTCCATCGTGGAAACGGCTGCCCGCTATGACAATTTTCTACGCGTCGATATGGAAGGTTCTCTCTACACGCAGCGCACGATTGATCTGGTCAAGAACGTCCGCAGCCGCAATCCCGCCGTCGGCACGGTCATCCAGTCTTATCTTTACCGCAGCGAAACTGACGTCCAGGATTTGCTCGCCTATGGCTGTCGCATGCGCCTCTGCAAGGGCGCCTACAAGGAATCCGCCGAAGTGGCTTTCCCCCAGAAAAAGGACGTCGACTTCAATTACGTCCGGCTGATGAAAATGCTTTTGCCCAGTGGCTTTTATCACGGCATCGCCACCCACGACCCGCGCATGATTGCGGAGACCATTCGCTGGGCCGCCGCGAAACAAATCAGCAAGGACGATTTCGAATTTCAAATGTTGTACGGTGTACGGACTGACTTGCAGCGGCAATTAGTGCGCGACGGTTACCGCCTCCGCGTCTACATCCCCTACGGTAACGATTGGTTTCCCTACTTCATGCGTCGGCTGGCCGAGCGCCCCGCGAACCTCGCCTTCATCCTACGCAACTTCTTCCGCGCGTAAGAGCGCGCTCGCATGCGCAATCGCGCTTGCCAATCCGCATGCCAGCTACACCTTGCGGCAGACCGTCACGCCGTCGCGTAGGGGAATCAGCACCGGATATAGCTCTTTCGCTTCATACACCAGGCGATTGAACTGCTGGATGCTTTGCGTGTTGTGGTCTTCCGCTCCCGCCGCCCGCGCTACTTTTCCCGACCACAGCGTATTGTCGGTGATGAACAGTCCGCCGCGCTTCAGCTTCGGCAGAGCGACCCGCAGCGCGTCGGGATATTGCGTCTTGTCCACATCATTGAAAATCAGATCAAACTTGCCCGTCGTTTTCTTCAGCAACTCCAGCGCATCGCCCACGCCCACTTGAATCCGCTTCGCCACTCCCGCACGCCGAAAATAGTCCCGGGCGCGCTCCGCGTTCACCGGATCTCCGTCGGTGTAGAACACTTTGCCTTGCGGGCCTGCGGCCTGCGCCAGCCAGATCGTCGAGTACCCAATGGCCGAGCCCATTTCAAAGATTCGCTTCGCGCCGGAAGTCTGCGCCAACAAAGCCAGCAGGCGCGCCACCGCTGGACCGATGATGGGCACGCGGTGTTGCGCCGCGTAATCCTCCATTTCGCCGATCACCGCATCGCGCTCTGGCAGCAGTTCGTAAAGATACTGCTCGACGTCGTCCTGAATATACCCGCTGCGCAAATTCTCCGGCCGGATCACAGCTTCTCCCCCGGCTTCATGGCGTGAATCGTCAGCCCGCCAATATCCTTCGTTTCTTTGCGAAAGGCATCGACCGTTCCGGTCAGCATCGGAAAAGTGGCGTAATGCATCGGGACCACGTGGTGCACGCCGAGCAGCCGAACGGCATGCGCTCCTTCACGCGGCCCCATCGTAAACAGATCGCCAATCGGCAGCATGGCCAGATCGGGCTTGTACAACTCCGCGATCAGCTTCATATCGCCGAAAACAGCCGTGTCTCCCGCGTGATAGATCGTGAACCCACCCGGCAGGCGAATAATCAGGCCGGCCGGTTCCCCGCCATAGTGCCGCACGCCATTCTCGTCAATCGAGTTGGAGTGGAAAGCATGCGTCATCGTCACTTCGAACTCGCCGACCTTCTGCGTCCCGCCCTTCCCCATCGGCGCGATCTCTTTCTCAAAACCTTTCCCGGCGATAAACAGGCACGTTTCGAAGATGGCCACGATTTTTGGTTTGTGCTGCTTTGCCAGCGCCAACAGGTCTCCGAAATGATCGCTGTGCGCGTGCGAAAGAAAAATTACGTCGAGCTTGGACACGGTCCGCAGCGGCGCGGGACAGGCCGGATTGGTCATCACCCACGGGTCAATCAGTGCGACCTGGCCTGCTGGCGTGGTCAACGAAAACGTGCTGTGTCCAAAATAGAGGACCTGGTTGCCCTTCATATCCAGCATGGCGTGTCTCCCAAGATTTTTGGTGTGCGAAGAAAATGTGCGCTGGCCTGCGCTAATTCCCGGAACCGCCTCCGCCGCCCAGTAGCGACTGAATCGCCTGCTCATACTGCTCGCGGCTCTTTTCTCCCATGAAATTCAAAACGATGCGCCCATCCTTTGCGTAAAAGATGGAAACTGGCATGGTTCCACCCCACCCGGGCAGGACCGACTGCCGAAACGCGGCTTCCTCACCAGGCTTCTTGCGATAGTTCGGGAACACCGGCTTGTAGCGGGCCAGGAATCGCCGCACCAGAATCATGTCCCCGTCGTCGTCCATACTGACGCCGACCACTTGCAGCCCCTTCGGTCCGTATTCTTTGGCCAGTTCATTGAGCATCGGGTATTCGTCGCGGCACGGTTCGCACCAGGTCGCCCAAAAGTTTACCAACAGCGGCTTGCCGTGATGCTCCTGCAAAATTTTCTGAAAGCTCTGGGCGTCAATCAGCACGGGATCGCTGGGAGCTTTCGTCTGCGGAGCCCCCCAGGTCGCCAGGGCTCCCGATATCACCACTGCCGTTGTTGCTATCGCCGCTCGTAGATTCATCGTCCAACCTTCCCAAACTATTCTAGCCGCTCTTCGCAGTTGCGCCAAAGTTGAGAATCCGATTCGCGCCAAGTACAATTTAGCCTATCGCTGGTTGGCCCCAGCAAGGCGTGATCTAAACAGTCTCCGCCAGGGCGCGCAGCGGTTTTGCGCAGTCGCGGGCCCGCTCCCCAGCAAAGGAGATTTGCATGGCGTATGTAATCGCTGAACCTTGCATCGGCACGAAAGATACGGCCTGCGTGGACGTTTGCCCGGTGGATTGTATCCACCCTCGTAAGGACGAAGCCGATCATGAAAAGGTGCCGCAGCTCTATATCAATCCTGCCGAATGCATTGACTGCGGAGCCTGCGTCCCGGTTTGCCCGGTTACCGCCATCTTCGCTCTCGAAGACCTGCCGGAAAAGTGGAACAGCTTCACGCCGGTCAACGCCGACTATTACACGCCGAAATAGCTTCGATCGCGGCTGAAATTGACGGGAAAGAATAACGGCACGCTTGGGCGTGCCGTTTTCGATTTCTCATGGAATTCCCGGCGGACGATGGAGCCAGGAGCCCCGACGGGGGCTCAGGTTGTGAGCTTGACGGCTTCTTTTCTGCGCCCAGAGCCGCTCAGCGTCCGCTTCCTTACCTCGTCAAACGAAGTGGCAAACAGGATCTTTTCTACCGAGTGCTGCACGTCCCGCCACACCTGCTTCAATCCGCAGCTTTCTCCCTCTACGCACACCCCGCCCATCGCTTCATTGTGGATGCAACTCGACTCGGCGAACGCTCCGTCGACGATTCGCAGCACCTGCCCCACAGAAATTTCCTCCGGCGTCCGCGCCAGTGTGTAGCCGCCCCGCACCCCGCGCCGGCTCTCCAGAATCCCGCCCCGCTTCAACTCCAGTAGAATCTGCTCAAGATATTTCAGCGGTATATGGTGCCGCTGCGCGATTTCATGGATGGTCACCACTTCCGGGTACTGCAAACTCAAATGCAGCACTGCTTGGGTGGCGTACTCGCCTTTGGCTGTCACTCGCATTCGGTTATTCGTCTCTTTTCGTAGCCTTTCATAGCCCTGTGCCCATGTCAATCGCACTCCGTTGGCTGAAACCACGGACCCTTCGCCGTGCGTGTTTCAACTACGCGATTACGTGCCCAAAAGCGAAAAATGGCGGCAGCACGTTATGATAGTGGTGCAGTTAGAACGCCGTCCCCATGCCAGAAAAATTCCATCTCGTCCTGATCATCCATGCCCACCAGCCTTGCGGTAATTTTGGCAATGTGCTCGAAAAAGCCTTTGCCGATTGTTATCTCCCGTTCATCGAAACTCTCGAAAAGCATCCGCAGGTTCACATCGGACTCCACTACTCCGGCCCGCTGCTCCGTTGGATCGAACAAAATCGCCCCGAATACTTCGCCCGGCTCAAAGCTCTGGTACAGGCCAAACAAGTGGAACTCCTCGGCGGTGGTTTCTACGAGCCCATTCTCGTTTCCATTCCCCCACAGGACCAGCGCGAACAGATCGTCCGCTTGGCGGACTATCTCGAACAACATCTTGGGCAGCGCCCCTCCGGCGCTTGGATAGCCGAGCGTGTTTGGGAACCGCAACTTCCCTCCGCTCTCGCGGCCGCCGGCGTCAATTACACTCTGGTGGACGACATTCATTTCCTGGCCGCCGGCTTCGAGCCCGAGGAATTATACGGCGCCTACATCGCTGAAGACCGCGGCCAGTTCGTCTGGCTCCTCCCCGGTCAAAAAGCTCTTCGCTACTACATTCCCTTCGGTAAAGTGGACGACGTAGTCACCTATCTGCGCAACGCCGCGGCTTCTCATCCCGGCGGTTTGGCCGCCATGGGCGACGACATGGAGAAATTCGGCGTCTGGCCCGGCACTGCCTTGCACTGTTACCAAGACCGCTGGCTCGAGAAGTTTTTCACCGCTCTCGAGGAAAATACCTCTTGGTTGAGCATTTCCACTCCCGGCCAATACCTCGCCCACCATTCCCCACTCGGTCGCGCCGATCTTCCCACCGCTTCCTACACCGAAATGATGGAGTGGGTGCTGCCCACCCGCGTTCGCCAGCGCTTTCATGCCGTTCACGATGAATTCAACGCCCGCCCCGAAGTGCTCAGTTTTCTCCGCGGCGGGTCCTGGCGTGGCTTTTTCCGCAAGTACGCCGAGTCCAACCTGCTGCACAAGAAAATGCTGCGCGTCTCTGCTCGCATCGCGGCCATTCCGCCTCGCCGCGCCAATCCCCGTGCGGCCGACGAAATGGCGCAAGCTCGCGATCTCCTGCTCAGCGCCCAGTGCAACGATGCCTATTGGCACGGCATCTTCGGTGGCCTCTACGCGCCCCATCTGCGCACTGAACTTTGGCGCAACCTGATCCGTGCCGAAGTCATCGCCGATCGGCAAAGTGCCGCATCTCTCGGCCCGCATGTGGAACTTCTTGATTACGACGCCGATGGCACCCACGAGCACCTCTTCACCGCTTCCGAATATCAGGCGCTGCTCAAACCGAGCGACGGCGCCACTCTTGCCGCGTTCGACTTCCGGCCTTCCGCCGCTACCCTCATCAATTCGATCCAGCGGCGTCCGGAGGCATATCACACCCGGTTGCGGGAAACTTCGCGCAGTACCACGCCCGGCGGCGCGGTCTCGATTCACGAACAGACCCGCGTCAAAGAGCCTGGCCTCGAGCGTTTTCTCCGCTACGATCGCTGGGCCCGCCACTCCTTCCGCGTTTTGCTTTTCGACCCGCGCCGCACCCCAGCCGACTACGAAGCCCTCGAACTTCAAGAAGATCCGGGATTTGCCGGCGGAGCCTATCAGGTCAAGTCCTCCTCGGCCCATGACGCGCAGTTGCTTCGCGAAGGAGATTGCCGGCTTGGCGGACCAAGTTCCAGCGCGCTTGCGCGCCTCTCGGTCGCCAAGCGCTTCACTTTCGGCCCTGCCCCGCACGGATGCGAAGTGGGGTGCGAAGTCGGCATCAAAGCGCGGGAGCCTCTCGGCGCGCCGCTCGCTGTGGGCATCGAGTCCGTCGTGAACCTGCTCGCGCCCGACGAAGATGATCGCTTCTTTGAAACTCCCCAGGGCCCGCGCAATCTCCGTTTCAGCGGCGTTTTGCCCGGTCCTCTCCTGCGCATGGAAGACGGCTGGCAACGCGTCCGCGTGGTCTTGCACGCTCCCGGCGCCAAGGAGTTCTGGGTCGCCCCTATCGAAACCGTCTCCGAATCCGAGGAAGGCTTCGAGCGTGTCTATCAGGGTTCGCAGATCCTCGCGATCTGGCAACCGCAACTCTCCGCGAACGATCCGTGGTTCGCTCGCCTCGTTTGGCGCATTGAGAGTTTCTAAGCGCGGATCCTGCCAAAAGCGCGTCTAATCCCGTAGTTCGGAGATTGCTGGCAGCCGAACTTGCTTCCAGCGCCGTCTCCCACGTGCCGTGCTACCATTCGCCTGGAGGTGGACCATGCCTCACCGCATCCGCTCTCGCCGTGAATTCCTCAAGACCGGCTTGGCCGCTGGCGCCCTCGCTCTTCGTGTCCCTCCCGCGCCATCCGCCACTCGCCAAGCCGCCACGGATTGGGTCACCCTCGGAAAATCCAACGTGCAAGTAACCCGCCTCGCCTTCGGCACTGGCAGCTTTAGCGGCGCCGTGCAACGTCAACTCGGTCAGGATGGCTTCACCAGGTTGGTTCGCTACGCTTACGACAGCGGCATCCGCTTTTTCGAGACCGCTGAATCCTACGGCGATATGCATCGCATGCTTGGCATCGCCCTCAAAGGCCTTCCCCGCGACACCTATCGCATCATGTCCAAAGTCACCACCTACGACGGCGGCAATCCGCAGGAAAAATTCGACGAGCTGCGCAAACTCGCGAACTGCGAGTACTTCGACATCATGTTGCTGCACTGGCAGCACACTTCCACTTGGCCCACCGATACCGCGCGCTGGCAGGACGGCATCCTCGAAGCCGAATCAAAAAAGGTCATCATCAGTCACGGCGCGTCCGTGCATGGATTGCCCGCGCTTCGCCGCGTCCCTGAAAATAAGTGGCTGGACATCGCCATGATTCGCATGAATCACAAAGGCGTGGACATGGACGGCGAGGATTACGCCACGGAAAGTCAGGGCAATGTTCCCGAAGTTCTTACCCACGTGCGTGGAGCCCGCAAAGGGGGTATGGGCGTCATCAGCATGAAGCTAATTGGCCAGGGCACCTTCCGTCGCGAAGATCGCCAGGCCGCCATGCGTTTTGCTTTCAAAAATGCGGGAGTCGACTGCGTCACCGTCGGATACAAGAACAATGCCGAGATCGACGAAGCCATCGAAAATGTGAATCTGGCGTTTGCTTAGAAAATAAGCGACTTACCCGAAACAACTCGCTCTCGCTTTACTCCGCGATCAGCAGATTTTGTGCAAACGGCCACTCTTCATCCACCCACTGCCCCTCACAACGGAATCCCGTTCGTTCGCCCATCTCCGCTGCTTCCCCGGCGTGATATTTGTGCGAACTTTCCGTCCAGATCGTCTCGTCCTCTTCTAGCGTCATCCGCAGCCCCGCCGCCGGAATATGCACCCGTTGTCGCGTTAGCGATCGCAAGTGCATTTCGATGCGCCGCTCCATCGCGTTCCAGCGCGCCTCGTGGGCAAACTGGCTCAGGTCAAAATCGCCGCCCAATTCCCGATTGATGCGCGCTAGCAAATTCTTGTTGAAGGCCGCGGTCACACCGGCGGGGTCGTCATACGCCAGCACCTGCTCTCCGACATTCTTCTCCAGGTCGGTTCCCAGCAGCAGTGCGTCGCCATCCCGCAGAATTTCCCGCACGCTGCTCAAAAAACTCTCGCCCGCGCCGCGGTCAAAATTTCCGATCGTGCTTCCCAGGAACAACACCAAAAGGTGCTCGCCCTCCTCGCGTCGCTGCGCTACTTTCCGCAACCCTTCCAGATACGGCTGTTCGTACCCCACGATACTCACCAGGTCAATCTGTCCCAGCTCTTTCTCGCACGCCGCCAGCGCCGACGGCGAAATCTCGATCGGAAAATAAAATGTCTTCTGCCTCTCCGAAAGCGCTTCCAGTATCCACCGCGTTTTCTTTCCGCTGCCGCTCCCCAACTCCGCTACATGCACCGGCGAAGGCAGTCGCTCCACGATGTCGTGCGCGTGCTCTTGCAGCAGTCGCGCGTCCGCCCGCGTCAATCCGTATTCCGGCAGCACCGCGATCGTCTCGAACAGCGCCGAGCCCACTTCGTCATACAAATATTTTGACGGCAACTCCCGCTGCACGCTCTTGGTCAGGCATTCCCGCACGCAGCGCGCAAATTCGGACACATGGCTCGCCAAAACGGTTTGCGTCGGCATGTCGTCGGCTCCCTAGGATTTAGGCTGGTCTCGCTGCCGGTCTGCTAGTCTTCTACGCAACGAAACGTCGCGTACACGTACGGGTAATGCGGCTGGAACCAGTTCCGGAAGGAGCGTCGCAACATGCACGCTGCGGTGCGCGGCGATCCTCCCTTCATCACATAGTGCTTTCCATCGAAGAAATTCGCGGAATATCCGGGATAAAAGGGCATGGAAGCAAAACCCGGGAACGGCGCGAATTTCGTCCTCGTCCACTCCCATCCATTGCCCGCGAGATCATGAATCCCAAACACGCTGGCGCCCTCAGGATACGAACCTACCGGCGCCGGATCCCACTGCGCAAAATCGAAATTGCCGTGCCGCTTGGCGGGCCGCCCTTCGCCCCACGGATAGCTTCTTTCTTCCCAGCCTTCCCTCGTACCATACGCCGCCCGGTGATACTGCTCCTCGCTCGGCAGCCTGCGTCCCATCCATTTCGCGTACGCTGCAGCTTCGGCATGACTCACGTACACCGGCCAATCCAGCGGCAACCGAATCTCTCCGAACATTGCCCGATACATCCACAGATTCCCGTTGCGCTTCCAGAATCCGGGGTGCTGGATCCCTTCCTTTTCTTTCCACTCCCACGCTTCGGCGGTCCAGAGCGACTTATCCTCGTAGCCGCCCGCCTGGATGAACCGCAAAAAATCCTGATTCGTTACGTTGCTGTGATCCATCGCAAACGACGGCACCTGCACCTCATGGGCCTCGTGTTCGTTGTCCCACCCGAATTCATCCCCAGTCTCCCGCTTCAGCCCCAGCGTCACCTGCCCTTCCGGAATATCTACAAACCGCGATTTCAGCTGCCGTGCCCCGGTCGTCGGACCAATCGGACCGCGAATCTTCTTGTCCGCCGGCAGTTGGTGCAGCATGTACGCCAGCGTTTCCGCATGCATCAACCGATGCTCGATCGCCACTTCCAGCATGGCGACGAGTTGGGGATGGCCTTCTTCCGGATGCGCCAAAGCTTGCGCGATCGCGCGGTCCAGTTCGCTCCGCACTCGTCGGTTGTAGCGTTCGACCTCTTCCCGCTCCGGCCAGTCGCTCGGCGTGTCATTCGGCAATCCACCGCCCACCGGATCGATCCCGAACGCAAACAAGTCATCGAAGGTCCGCTGCGCCGGCTGCAGTCCAAACGCCCTTTGCGCCAGCAAATTCCAGTCGAACGCTTCGACGTGGCCTAGATAGAAAATGATGCGGTGTCTTTCTGGAATCGGCCGTTCGTACAGGGCCTCTTCCCTTACTATGCGGAATAACTCGTCGGTTCGCGCGCGCGCTTGGGCCACGCGGCTTTGCAGATCATGACGGGTGCGGATAGCGGCAGCGCTGGCGGCCATAGGTCCCCCATTTCTTCGATGCGGCTCCGGCGGGAAAGATTCGAGGGAATTCTGCCCGGGGGAGGAGTGGGGTACTATGGTCCCCTTCTGCTCCGAGGCTGTCAATAACCTGGGCTGCAATGGACCCAAAGCTCGCAACCGCCAGCGATACTGTCATCGAACTTCGCGACGTGACCTACCGTGTAAACGGTAGTTCCGCGCGGCCTCTGGTTTCCGGCATCTCCTTTGCCGTCGCCCGTGGCGAAACTCTCGTGCTCCTCGGTCGCAGCGGCAGCGGCAAGACCACCCTCCTGCGTCTCATCAATCGCATGCTCGTTCCTTCCAGCGGAGAGATTCTTGTCAACGGTGGCCCCGCTTCGCAGCTCGATCCCATCCGCCTGCGTCGCGGCATTGGATACGTTATTCAAGAGGGCGGCCTGTTCCCCCATTTCACCGTCGCTCAGAACATCTCGCTGCTGCCCACTCTCGAAAACTGGCCCGAACCCGATCGCTCCAGGCGCCTCCGCGAAATGATGCAGCTCGTCGGTCTGGACTTCACCTCCTTCGAAAAACGCTTCCCGCGTGAACTTTCTGGCGGTCAGCGCCAACGCGTCGGCGTGGCCCGCGCCCTGGCCGCCGACCCTCCCATCCTCCTGATGGACGAACCCTTCGGCGCTCTCGATCCCGTCACTCGTGCCGAGCTGCAAAAGGAATTTCATGCGCTCGCCGCACGCCTCAGGAAAACCATTCTCTTCGTCACCCACGACCTTCGCGAAGCCCTGCTCCTCGGCACCCGCATCGCTCTCCTTCACGAAGGCCGCCTGGTCGCGCTCACCACGCCCGCCGAATTCCTCCGTCTAGACCAGCCCGAAGCCCGCGCTTTTGCCGCGTCCTTCGACCTCACTCCCGGAGCCCCGCAATGAGCCCCTGGCAGTTTTTCCTTTCCCACCGTCAGGAAATTATCGAAGCCACGCTGGCTCATCTCTCTCTCGTCCTCATCTCCATGCTCATCGCCATTGCCATCGCGATTCCTTTGGGCATGCTCGCCATTCATCATCGCGGCATCCGCGCCCTGGCTCTCGCTGCTGCCAATATCTTCCAAACCATTCCCAGCCTGGCTCTCTTTGGCTTTTTGATTCCGCTTCCTTTCATCGGCGGCATCGGCCGCCGTACCGCCATCGTGGCGCTCGTCCTCTATGCTCTGCTCCCCATTCTCCGCAACACCTATGTTGGCCTCACCTCGATTGATCCCGCGGTGCTGGAAGCCGCCGAAGCCATGGGCATGACCAATTCTCAGATTCTCTTTCGTGTCCGCTTTCCATTGGCCCTCAGCATCATTCTGGCCGGCATTCGCACCGCCACTGTAATCACCATCGGCGTCGCCACCATCGCGGCGGCGATTGGCGCCGGCGGCCTCGGCACTTTCATCTTTCGCGGTGTCGCCATGGTCTCCGACGCCGTTATCCTCGCCGGCGCCATCCCCGCCGCCCTACTCGCCCTACTCGCCGACCTCCTCCTTGCCCAACTCGAGCGCCGCCTCCGCGTCACCTGACTCGAAGTCATTGCCTAAGTGATTTTTGGGTCGGAGCCTCAGCTCCGACATAACCAACTGAGAAAACGGGGCTTCCGCCCCTGAGGACCCGCTTCTCCCGCGTTTGAAATATTTACAAGACCGCTCACGGCCGGCGCCTTTTTGCGAAAGTCCTTCTTCGCAAATGCTGTGCTCCCCGATCCGCTCTCTTCTTCTCTGTGTCCTCGGCGACCTCTGTGTTAAATTCCACATCCCATCCCCGCCACCTACTCAACCATGCGCCGCCGCCAATTTCTTTGCTTCCTCTACCTCCTGAGCCTCCCGTTCCTCACCGCCGCCTGCCGCCAATCCTCCCAGCCCCACCTCACCGTCGGCTCCAAGTTTTTCACCGAACAAGTCATCCTCGCCGAGCTTCTCGCACAGCACATCGAAGCCCGCACCGGCATTCACGTCGACCGCAAAACCAATCTCGGCGGCACGCTTCTCGTCCACAAAGCCCTCATCGCCGGCCAGCTCGATCTCTACGTCGAATACACCGGCACCGCCCTCACCGCCGTTCTCAACGAATCTCCCGCCGCTAACGACACGTCGGCCACCATCTACGATCGCGTCAAACAGCAGTACGCCCAACGCTTCCATCTCGCTGTCACCGAACCCCTCGGCTTCGCCAATTCCTTCGCCATGGTCGTCCGCTCCAACGATGCCGCTCAAGATCACCTCCGCACCATGTCCGATCTCGCCCCCGTCGCCTCCCGCTTCCGCCTCGGCGTCGGCTACGAATTCCTCGAACGTCCCGATGGCTTCCCCGGCTGGTCGAAACGCTACAATCTGCGCTTCGCCTCCGCACCCAGCGTGATGGACCTGGGCCTCCTCTACCGCGCGCTCGTGGATCATCAAGTGGATATCGTCGCCGGCAATTCCACCGACGGCCTCATCGACACCCTCCATCTCGTTCCCCTCGAAGACGATCTCCACTACTTTCCTCCCTACGACGCCGTCCCCATCGTTCGCGAGGACGCCTTCCAGAAATTTCCTCAGCTTCGCGCCGTGCTTGCCGATCTCCACAACAAAATTTCCGCCCAGGAAATGCGCCGCCTCAATGCTCAAGTCGACGCCGAGCAGCGCGACGTCCCCGCCGTCGTCCGTGCCTTCCGCGCCGCCAAAAATTTATGACCTACTTCCGGCTACCCGGACCGCCCGTAACCTTTCCGCCCTTCTCTAGCGTCTAACTCCCAGCAGCAAACTTGTCTCTCAGGCTCGGTTTTACCGGCACGTTTCCCGTGCTCGTATTCACAAGGCAATTCCAGTTTCGTGGTAGGGTCTTATCGTTTAGGCTCGGTAGGTCGGCCAGGAACCACGCGTAGCGCGCCAGCCCGCGCTGCCAGAATTCACATTCTTCCGGAGGCTTGCATGAAATCTCTTTTGGCAACTCTAGCTCTTTGTCTGCTCTGGTCCGCCCCCGCTCTGGCTCAGGAGAAGCACGCCGCTCCGAAGCGCGATGTCGGCGGCGGCTACGTCCCCAAGCACGGTCCGCCACCCGTTCGCAGCGCCCCGCATCCCGCCCCCGCGCCCGCCGAGCATCCCAAATTCAATGACAAGGAAGGTCATCCCGAGGCTCCTCACGTGCACACCAACGGCCAGTGGGTCGGCCACAACTACGCCAAAAACGATCCTCGCTTCCACCTCGACCACCCCTGGGCCCATGGTCGCTTCAGCGGCGGTTTTGGCCGCGGTCACGTCTGGCATCTCGCCGGGGGTGGCCCTAGCCGCTTCTGGTTCAACGGTTTTTATTTCAGCGTCGGCTCCTTCGATCTGGCCTATTGTGCCGACTGGAACTGGGATGGCGACGACATCGTCATCTACGAAGACCCCGACCACGACGGTTGGTACCTCGCCTACAACACTCGCCTGGGCACTTACGTTCACGTCGAGTACCTCGGCAACAGCTAGCCTTGCAACTGTTCCGATAACTACTGGCCCGACCCCGCCCAGTGCGGGGTCGGGCTTTTTTTGTCTTCGCGCCGTCCTCTATTTTCCTTCCGTCGCTTTGTCAATCACCAGGCTGATCTTCCCGATCCGCACCGGCGATTTCACTTCCGGCCTTCTCGCCTTTCCATCCACCACAATGCCCAGCGGCACGAATCGCAGCTCCACATCCTCCGCGTTGCTTTTCATCGCCGCTTGGAACGCCTTGTTTAACGCAAACACCGTTTGCGCCGGCATGAACTCATGCCCCCGCATCGCTTCGCTGCGTATCCCCGCGCCGAATAGCGACAAGGCTCCTACGTGCGACGGTATCTCCGCTTCCGCCGCCGCTCCTGCCGGTAGTCCCACCCAGACGCCCCACACCACTCCTGGTTGCTCCTCCGCTTCGATCCCTTCCAGCCGCAGCAGCAACATGTCGGACGGGCTCGCCGCTACCGCCGCGGCCCTTTCGCGAATTTGCCCCACCGGAATCTGCACCACCGTCGCCTCTCCGTTCAGCTCCACCGGCGGCCCCGGCAACTCGAACAGCACTTCCTGCTCAAACTCCCACCATGGAAACACCGGCTTCCTCTCGCAATATTCCAGCACTTGCGGCGGCTCGCCTTCGTATTTGTAGTGCAGTTGCTCCGCCGCCCGCAAAATCTCGCACGCCGACATCTTGACCGACCCGCCGCTTTCGTCAAAAAACTCGTACGTCTTTGTCTTCCATGCCGCATCCGACAGTGGATCCGTTCTCCCGCCTCCCTGCGCCAGCCACAAATCCCATAGCCGGTCCACATTCGAATGGTGCACGTAAAAAATCGGATCTTGCGCCGCTGTCGGTACCGACGTCATCCATCCCGTCGCTCCCCCTACTTCCACGTGCACGCTTCCGTGCGGATTCTGGATGCTTAAATTCGTCGAAAAGAAATTCGTCAGGCTGAACGAACTCGTCACGCTTACCGCCGCTGCATTGAGCGCACCCGTCCCCGCGTTGATCAGCGGGTCGCGCTGCGATGTATACAAATCGCTCGCCGGATCGCGGAACGGTGCCGGCAACTTGAAATCGCTCCCCGGTCCCCAGTTCCAATACGGAACCGCCCAGTCCTTGTCTTCGCTCATCTTTCGCACGATCCGCTCGAACCAATACAAATACATCCGGTGCCACGACCAGAAAAAATTCGTCCCGTGCTCGCATTTGTCCCAGTCCACCGTCGGCGAGGGAAACGGCAGCGTCGTCCAGTGAATCGCTCCCTGATATGCCCAGCTCAGCGGATTTGTGTCCGGCAACGCCTTCATTTTTTTGATGGCCTTGCGGTAAGACACCAGCACCGGGTCGTCCGCCTTCATCTTTCCCACATTTCGCCGCACGAACACCGGCGCGGCCCAGCTCCTTCCCGCTCCAAAAAAAGTCGAGCCCAGCAGCGACGCCGAAACAACTTTTCCAGTTTCCGCCAAGAAATCTCGCCGGTTTGTTCTTTTCATCGCACACCTCTAGGTAGGAGCGCCTCGGCGGCTCCTCACTCAAGGCTCGCCGCCTGCGCCTTTTCCCAGTAGTGCCCTTGCCGCCCTTCGCCGTTTCATCCGCTGCCATTCAATTTCTCTAATAACCGTTCAACCCCTGATTCTGACCGTTCCCTGTAAAGTTCTTTACCTTTTCGCTAATCCCATGCTAACGTCCCCTGTGTTCCCACTCTCCAACCCGCCGCTCTGGCAACCTGGCCCGGGATCTTCGCCACTCCCGTGTCCTGCTCCGCTTCCTCCCCAAAGCACCCAACCGCTTCCCTTGTTTTCCACAGCCACTGCGCAACTCGCCCTGCTCTGCCACTTAACTTCGCGTGTAACTCCAATCCCTTCTATCGTTTGCGCACAGTTTCCGTCACCACGGGGGGGGGTGGGAGTCAACGTTCCAGTCCCCTGCCTTCCGATCTCCGTATCCGCTGCTATCTCCTTTCCTTTCAAAAATTTCGCAGAACCCCGCGCTTATCCCTTTTCTCTTCAAACATTTTCGAAAAAACACCAGGGGGTGGGTATGCGCAGATTCTCCACACTCCGTTCGCCCTCGCTCGCTTTCGGCGGCTTCGGCTCACGATTCTCCGGCGTCCGGCTCTCTTTTTTGCTCAACCTCGAAACTTCGATTCTCAAGCATTTGCCATTCACTACTCACTGCTCACTATTCACGGCTCACTCGCCTTTGACTCTTCCTGTACCCGCAACATACAATCCCGCCGTTTCAATGAACGCAGGTCTATCTCATTTCGACAGGCGGAGAATGCAATGAAAAAGTATTCGTGGATTTTCGCGGCAGCGCTCTTTCTCTGTGCGGCGCCGGCTTCGCGCCTTGCCGCGCAGCCTCAGGAGCGTCCCGGAGGTGAAGGGCGTACACCGGAAGCCAAGGCTCCCGACAAGTGCGACGAAAAATCCACCAAGGAAGAATGGTCGGTCACCGATCACTCGATCAGGATCGGCGGCCAAACCATCAACTACAAAGCGAGCGCCGGCACCACGCTGCTCAAAAACGACAAGGGCGATCCGACCGGCTTGCTCTACTCTGTAGCCTACACCCGCAGCGACGTAAAAGATCTCACCACGCGCCCCGTCGCCTTCCTATATAACGGCGGCCCTGGCTCCGCTTCCATGTGGCTGCACATGGGCGCCTTCGGCCCGCGCCGCGCCTGGACCGTCGATGGCGTGTTCACACCGCCCGCGCCCTACAAGCTCGTCGACAACACCGAAAGCCTGCTGGACAAAACCGATCTCGTCTTCATCGACGCCATGGGCACCGGCTACAGCCACGCCGTTTGCAAGGCCACCGAACACGATTTCTACGGCATCGACGAAGACGCTGCCGCTTTCGGCCAGTTCATCGTGGACTACCTCAGCCGCAACGACCGCTGGAACTCTCCGAAATTTCTCATCGGCGAAAGCTATGGCACCTTCCGCTCCGCTGTTCTCGGCAACTATTTGCAGCAGCACGACACCGTGCATCTCAACGGCATCGTGCTCATCTCTTCCGTCCTCGATCTCTCCACGATTACTTTCCCGACCGGCGACGACCGCTCTTACATTTACTACCTCCCGAGCTACGCCGCTGTCGCCTGGTATCACAAAGTTTTGCAGAATCGTCCCAACGATCTTCCCGCCTTCGTGGAAGAAGCCCGCAAATACGCCGCCGGCGACTACGCCGCCGCGCTCTTCAAAGGTGCCGAGCTCAGCGCCAGCGACAAAGCCGCGGTCGCGAAAAAACTTTCCTATTTCACTGGCCTCAGTGAAGACTATTTGATCAAAGCCGATCTGCGCGTCAATCTCGGCCAGTTCATGGCGGAATTACAGCGCAGCCGCGGCTTGACCACCGGCCGCATTGATGCGCGCTTCAGCGGCTTTACTTACGATTTGCTTGAAGAAAATGCGCAGGGCGATCCCGAAGGTCCGGCTGTTGGCGGCGCCTTTACCGCGCTCCTCAACGAGTACAACCACGACGAACTGAAATTTGGGAAGGACAAGATCTATCACAACACCAGCGGCGGAGGTGGCGGTTGGAACTGGACTCGCACTGCCGGCGGTCGCGGCCGCGGCGGCTTTTTCCCCAGCGGGCCCAACGTCGAAGGTGACCTCGCGCAAGCGATGGTCACCAATCCCAAATTGCTCGTGCAGGTCGAAAACGGCTACTACGACATGGCCACACCCTTCTTCGCCACCGAATTTACGATGGAGCATCTCGGGCTGCCCGCCGAGCTGCAGAAAAACGTCAAGCTCGACTATTACAACGCCGGCCACATGATGTATCTCCACGACGAGGACCGCGTCAGCTTGCACAACCAGATCGCCAGCTTCATCGACCGCGCCACGCACCAATAGCCATGTGGCACAGGCTTCAGCCTGTGCTCCGACGAGCGCGCTCGACCTTGGAGCAATCGACGAAAACGGAGCGAGGACAACCGAGCAAGAACCAAGAGAGGGCCGCGCAGCAACATCACCGCGTTCCGAGCAGTCAGGAAACAGGATCCTGCGACTGCCCAAAGTTCCGGCAGCGAGAAAGCCGTGAAACCAAATCACATTTCCGAATCGGCCACCGGCGCCCCCCGGCCTACGCAGGAAGTGCTGAACCAGGCGCCGCCGCTGGCGAACTACAACTTGTACCTCAGCGATGCCACCCTGCGTGAATCCGTCCATCGCGAAGGTGCGGACTGGGCCGAAGCGCAACTGAGTGTGCTTGGCCAGTTTCTCGGCACCGAAGAAGCGCAGCATTGGGGCTTCGAGGCCAACGAAAACGAACCGGTGCTCCACACGCACGACCGCTTCGGCAATCGCCGCGATGAGGTCGAGTTCCACCCTTCCTGGCACAACCTGATGCGCACCTCGGTGGAGAATCGGCTGCACAGCTTGCCCTGGATCGAATCGCGCAAAGGCGCGCACGTCGCGCGCGCCGCGCTGCTCCTGCTCACGGCGCAGAACGAACTCGGCCACACTTGTCCAATCTCCATGACTTTCGCTGCGGTGGCTGCGCTTCGTGCTGATCCGGACGTCGCGGCAGAATGGGAGCCGCGCATTTCTTCTTCCACCTACGATCCCCGCTTCGCGCCGGCCGCAGAAAAGGCCGGCGTCCTTCTCGGCATGGGCATGACGGAAAAACAGGGCGGCAGCGACGTCCGCGTTAACACCACGCGCGCCGAACGCATCGCCGGCTCGCGCGAATATCTGATCACCGGGCACAAATGGTTCTGTTCCGCGCCAATGTGCGATGCGTTTTTAATTCTGGCGCAAACGTCCACCGGTCTCTCCTGCTTTCTGCTGCCGCGCTGGACGGCTTCGGGCGAAAAGAACGCGTTTTACATTCAGCGCCTCAAGCGAAAAATGGGCAATCGCTCGAACGCGTCATGCGAAGTGGAATTTCACGGCGCGTGGGCGCGGCTCGTCGGCGAAGAAGGCCGCGGCGTGCACACCATCATCGAAATGGTGAACTGCACCCGCCTCGATTGCGCCACGGCTTCCGCGGGGCTGATGCGCGCGGCGATCGTGCAAGCTGTGCATCACGCCAAACATCGCCAAGCCTTTGGCAAGCCGCTTATTGAACAGCCCTTGATGCAGAACGTGCTCGCCGATCTGATCGTCGAAAGCGAAGCCGCTACGCTGCTGATGCTCCGCGTCGCCAGCGCGTTCGATGCTCGCACCGGTGCCGAACAAGAACGCAGCTTTGCGCGCATCGCCACGGCCATCGCTAAATATTGGCTCTGCAAACGCGCGCCGATGCAAGTCGGCGAAGCGCTGGAATGCCTGGGCGGCAACGGCTACGTCGAAGAATCCATTCTGCCGCGGCTGTACCGTGAAGCTCCGCTGTACTCGATCTGGGAAGGCTCCGGCAACGTCATCTGTCTCGACGTGCTGCGCACGTTGGCAAAAGATCCCGCGGCGATTTTCGCGCTGCTGCACGAAATGCAGCTCGCGCCGGAATTGAACAAGCGCGTAGAGAATTTCATTGCGCGTCTCGAGGGGAGCCTGCGCCGGCAGGCGCAGCACGGCGCGGACGGCGGTGCCGATTTGCAGCGCGAAGCCCGCATCCTCACCGAACGCGCCGCGCTGCTTCTCCAAGCGTCTCTCTTGGTTCGCTACGGTTCGTCTGCGGTCGCTGAGGCGTTCATCGCCAGCCGCCTTGATGGCGAAGGCGGCCTCACCTTCGGCACACTGCCGCAAAGCGCCAACGTGCAAGCGATCCTCGATCGCGTCAGCGCGAATCTGCCGAACGGATAGATCATGCTCGGTAGTGGCGCAGCATGCTGCGCGGTTTGGAAGAATCGAAGACCCGAAAGATGGCAGCAATTGAGTCGCTCCAGTAGAAATTCGCCAACCGTGAGGTTGGCGCTCCCAGGAGGTTAGTAGGAAAGCGCTTTGGATTTTTGCTTGGTCTTGGACTGCGGAGAATTGGCGTTGGCTTGCACGGCTTTGGCTTCCTGATACGCCGAGAACTCCTCGTAGTTGCCTTTGAAGTCTTCGATCTTGCCGTCGTGGAAGTGCCAGATGCGCGTAGCCACTTCGTCAATCACATCGTGGTCGTGGGTCACCAACAGCACAGTGCCGTCGTAACGTTGCAGCGCGATGTTGAGCGCGTTGATCGATTCGAGATCGAGGTGGTTGGTCGGCTCGTCCAGTACCAGGAAATTCGGCTTTTGCAGCATGAGCCGGCAGAAAATCATGCGCGCTCTCTCGCCTCCCGAAAGGGTTGCGGTCGGCTTCATGGCGTCATCGCCGCTGAATAGCATCTGGCCCATCAGGCCGCGCAATTCTTGCTGATTCGCGGCCGGATCGAATTGCCAGAGCCAGTCGAGCGCGGTCATACCCTTGGTGATGGATTCGCCGTGATCCTGCGCAAAGTAGCCGACGGCCACTTCGTGACCCCAGCGCACTTCGCCGTGATTGATCTGGAAGCTGCGGTCTTCCTCTTCAATAAAGCCGGGCGCGTTCAGCACCAGTGACTTCAGCAGGGTGGTTTTTCCGGCGCCGTTACGGCCCATTAAGGCGATTTTTTCGTGGCGATGCACTTCGGCGGTAAAACGCGGAAAGATTTTATGCTCACCGTAGGATTTTTCGACGCTGCGAATTTCCAGCGGATGCTTGCCGGAATTGCGCTTCATGTCGAACTTGATGTACGGGCGCTGAATGTTGGAGCGGGCGAGCTCCGTGGTTTGCAGGCGCTCAACTTCTTTTTTGCGTGAGGTAGCCTGCGCGGAACGCGTGCCGGCGGAAAAGCGCGCAATGAATTCCTGCAATTGCGCGATTTTCTTTTCGCGCTGCGCGTTTTCCGATTCGATGCGCGTGCGCACCTGGGTCTTGGCGACCACCATGTCGTCGTAGCCGCCGTTGTACATGATGATGGTTTCGTAGTCGATGTCGGCGGTATGCGTGCACACGCTGTTCAGAAAATGGCGGTCGTGCGAAATGACGATGAGCACGCCCTCATACTCGGTCAGATATCTTTGCAACCAATGGACCGAATCCAAGTCGAGGTTGTTGGTGGGCTCGTCGAGCAGCAGCGCGCTGGGATTGCCGAACAGCGCTTGCGCGAGCAGCACACGCACTTTCACGCCGCCCTGCAACTCGCCCATTTCGCGTTCATGCAGGCTGCTCTCGACGTCGAGGCCGTCGAGCAACATGCCAGCATCCGATTCGGCGGTGTAGCCGCCTTCTTCGCCGACGATGCCCTCGAGTTCCCCGAGGCGCATACCGTCGGCATCGCTCAACTCTTCGTGGGGTTTGGCGTAGAGCGCGTCGCGTTCCTGCAAGGCCGACCAGAGCGTCGCGTTGCCCATGATGACGGTATCGATCACGCGAAACTCGTCGAAAGCAAACTGATCCTGGCGCAACACGCCCATTCGTTTGGGGCGGGAGACCGAGCCGTTGGTCGGGTCGATTTCGCCGGTCAGGATTTTCATGAAGGTAGATTTGCCCGCGCCGTTAGGGCCGGTAACGCCGTAGCGGCGGCCCGCGTTAAAGGTGCAGGTGACGTCCTCGAACAACACTTGAGGACCAAAGCGCATAGATACGTTGTTGACTGAAAGCATAAGCAATCTATTGTAGCGTGAAATCACGGCGTTCGCTTGCGGGTGGGAACGGCCGCGGCTACATTGTTTCCCTGCGAAACGAGGCTATGAGGCTCCGAACCGTACTTCAAAAAGCGACGACGTCGCTGTTGCTGATCGTGCTGGTGGCGCTTGGGGCGCGGATGGGTTTCGCGTGGAACCAGGCGCGGAAGATGCCGGCGCAGGCGCTGGGTGTGGTGCCGTTTCAGAATGAAGCCGGGAACATTGCCTATGCGCTGGCGCAGGGCAACGGGTTCAGCAACGTATTTCGGATGGAGACCGGGCCGACCGCGTGGTTGGCACCCGTATACCCCGTGATTCTAGGGGCGATCTTCCGGTTGTGTGGAGCTTTCACGGCGGGAGCATTTTTTGCTGCGGTGATGTTCAACATTTTATGTTCGGCGGCGACTTGTGTGCCGATATTTCTGACCGGCAAACGAGTGTGGGGCACAGGAGTGGGAGCTGGAGCGGCGTGGCTGTGGGCGATTTTTCCGAATGGCATTCTGATTCCGTTCGAATGGATCTGGGACACGTCGCTGGCGGCGTTTCTGGCGGCGTTGATTTTATGGGCGACACTGGAGTTGCAAGAGTCGGATCGATGGAGCGATTGGTGCGTCTACGGCGTGCTATGGGGAGTGACGTTGCTGACGAACCCGGCGGTCGGGGCGCTGTTGCCGTTCCTGTTGGGCTGGGCGGCGCTGCGGGGACGCGGCGAGTCGCGGCAGCGTTGGGAGCGAGCGGCGTTGGCGGCCGGTGTCATCATTTTGTGTTGCGTTCCATGGAGTATTCGGAACTATGCGGCGTTTCACCGGTGGATTCCGCTGCGTTCGAATCTGCCGTACGAATTGTGGTCCGGCAATAATGACGTTTTTGATCCGGATGCGCGCACGGGCCGCCGCGTGATGACGCGCATGGAAGAAGTGCGGCGCTATGCAACGCTGGGCGAGCCGGCGTTTATGGATGAGAAGCGGGAAGAGGCGCTGGCGTTCATGGGGTCGCATGCCGCGCTGGAACTCCGGCTGACGTGGAGAAGATTTCTGAGTTTCTGGGTGGGCACGGATGCGCCGTGGAAGAATTTTATGGCCACGGATTCCTGGTTGATTCGAGTGATTCTTTTGGCGAATGGCCTGACGGCGCTGGGAGCGTTAGTGGGCATCGCGGCGCTGTGGCGCAGGAATCGGGGAATGGGGATGGTGGTGCCGCTGGCGGTTTATCCGCTCATTTTTCCGTTGTTGTATTACGTGACGCACGCGCAATTGCGATTGCGGCATCCGATCGATCCGGTGGTGCTGGTGTTGACGGCGATTGCCGCGGCGGGAGTCATGGAAAGATTGAGGAAGAAAAGAGTGCAGCAAGATCTGCCTGGCGGCTAAGACGGAAAGATATCGGGAGTTGCGGATGTCCCAGTTTGAAGTTCCGGTTTGAAGTAGCGGCGCTATCTTGGCGGCTTTCGGAGCCGGCTGGAAGCCGGCGGTACGAATTTCGGGCGGCAGCGGGGTAGCCGGAGTTTGCCAGAGTGCGAGGGCGATGCTAGGTTGGAGCGGTTCAAGAGCATGGGAGAAAGCGGATGGCCATACCCAAAGAACTGCTGGACATTTTGGTTTGTCCAGTGGACAAAACGCCGGTACAACTTCTGGCGGACGGCAGTGGATTGCGCTGTGAAACGTGCAAACGCGTATATCCCGTGCGGGATGAGATTCCAGTGATGCTGCCGGAAGAAGCGCGGATCGAGCAGGAATAGTTGCCAACCTATATGGCCACGAATGCCCCAAACCTTGTACGGCTGAAGAAATTAATTCCCAAGCTGCGCGGGCAGCGCATGGGGGTGCTTGGGGATTTGATGCTGGACCGGTATTTGTGGGGCGACGTGTCGCGCATTTCGCCAGAGTCACCGGTGCCGGTTGTGGATTTTCGGGGACAGGAGGAATGTTTGGGCGGCGCCGGAAATGTCGCGGCAAATCTGGCTGCGATGGGTGCACGAGTGCAGATGTTCGGAGTGGTTGGGGCATCGAAAAGCGGCGAAGATGAAGCGGGTCGAGGGCTGCGGAAAAGCTTGCGCGCGCTGGGGATTTTGGAACAGGGCGTAGTCGCGGATGCCTCCCGGATTACCACGGTTAAAACGAGAATTATCGCTCGGCACCAACAGATCGTGCGGGTAGATCGCGAGCGACGAGAAATCTTGAATGGAGTGACAGAGGACAAGGTCTTCCGAAGGTTCGCGAATGCCGTAAAGGGGCTGGACGGGCTGGTCCTCTCCGACTATGACAAGGGGGTCATCACCGACTCTCTTTCCGAGCGAGTCATGGGGTTGTGCCACAAAGAGGGGGTGCCAGTATTTGTGAGTCCGAAGAAGCCAAGGCTTTTCGCACACCGCGGAGCGCGCTTGGTGGTGTGCAATCTTGCCGAAGCGGCTAGGTTCGTCACCCATCCCGTACAAGACGAAAAATCGATAGAGCAGGCCGGCCGAGCGATGCTGGCACACTTCGGATCCGCGGCCGTGGTGATCACGCGGAGCGAACACGGAATGAGCGTGTTCGAAGAAACGTCGTCGCGGCATCTGCAAATTCCAGCGACGAGTTTTGATGTGACCTACGACAGAGTTGGGAAACAGGGCGTGGAACGGGAAACGGCCGGGCGACAGGTGTTCGACCGTACGGGGGCGGGAGATACAGCGTTGAGTTTGCTCTCGCTGGGGATCGCGGCTGGCGTTCCAGTGACGGAGGCGGCGATGCTGGCCAACGCTGGCGCGGGCGTGGTCGTCCGCAAGATCGGCACGGCAACGGTGAGCCCGAAAGAGTTGGAGCATGCGCTGGAGGAAATTAGGCGGTAGCCGCATAAGAGACCGACGTGCTGGCTGGGGATTACGCCTCGGCAGAGAATTTTCAATTGCGGTGCGGTTTACACCGTGGGGGCACGATTTTTCGTGCCCCTACAAGTCCAACGACCGTGCGTTGCAGGCGGCGCCTAGGGTGGAAAGCTGAGGGATTTGTCTTTGGTGTCCACCCAGACGTTGATGACTTTTGTTTTTTGGGATTTTTCGGGATCGTTGGCGCCGGGCATGGGGCTGAAGGGGCTGACGGCGACGCGAACCTCGACGCTCGTGGTGGTGCCATGCGGCGAGCGCGCTTTCATGATTTCATAGCTCTTCACCGGGCCGTAGTAGCCAGTCGGGCCCCAATCGGCGACAAAGTCTTGAAATTTATAACTGGGGCCGGGCTGCCAGAGTTGGTAGGCGTGATTCATATCGCCGGCAACCACCGCGTTGAAAAACGTTTCCGCGGCTTTCTTTTCAGGATAAAAGCGCAGCCAGAACCAGACGGCGACGATGGCAATCAGCGTGGCGGCCACCGCAGTAAAGGTCAAAGCGCGCGGGCGTTTCTGTAGGTCCGGGGGCGGTTCGAGAAGTGACATGCCGATAGTCTCCTGCCCTGCGAGGCAGATTGTCGCATTGCGACAACATATAAGTTAGCGTGATTCGGGCGGGAGGAAAAGTGAAAGAGTCGGCTACAGCCGATTCTGCATTGCCGCGTTCACAGCTGATTTCTGCGTTGACTTCTAATGAAGAGCGCCACCGCTCCGATGCCGAATAGGAGAATGGGAGTGGGACCGAACGTTCCTAGGCTGAGCTCATTAAAATCGGTTAGAGCGTTTCTTGTCGCGTCCCTCGAATCGTAAAACACGATGACCTGTTGATCCACAGCGAATGAGCTTCCCTCTTGCGGCGACGTCCAGCCATGGTAGGGCCGACCGTTCACGGAAAAGGTGTAGCCATAGCGGTTGTGGTTCTGAGGTTCGTGCTGCGTGATCTTCCCTTCCGTGGTTCGTTCCCGCTGTGCTATGGCGCGTTCAGACAATCCGGCGTAAACGAAAAATACCAGACCTATGGCCCAGGGTAGCGCCACGAATAGATTCCACCAGGACGGGCGTCCCCAATACCTGTCGAACAAACGAACAAAGAAGCCCGGCGATTCTGTGGGAGATAGCATGGCGACCAATTAGAGCACTTGTTCTTTGCGCAGGCTAGGCTTCGAGGGCGCCGGCGGCGCCGGGGGGGAGTTCGATGGCGTATTTGGTGCGAGCTTTTTCGGCGTGTTGTTCGAGAGCCAGCGCGATGAGCTTGTCGATGAGCTGGGTGAACGGGATACCGCTGGCTTCCCACAGCTTGGGATACATGCTGATGCTGGTGAAACCGGGGATGGTGTTCACTTCGTTCAGGTAAATCTTGCCGTTGTCCTTATCCAGGAAAAAATCGACGCGCGCCATGCCGCTGAGTTCGAGAGCCTGGAATGCCTCGACCGCGTACTTCTGAAATTTCTTGATTTGTGCGGCAGTGAGTTTCGCGGGAATGAGCAACTGCGTGCCCTGCTCGAGATACTTGGCGGCGTAGTCGTAGAACTCGCGGTGCGGCACGATCTCTCCGGGGATGGAAGCCTGCGGATCGTGATTGCCGAGCACGGAAATTTCGATCTCGCGCGCGTTGATGGACTGCTCGACCATGATTTTCTGCGCGAATTCGGCGGCCAGGTTGAGCCCCGCGGCAAGTTCGTCGTGCGCGTGCACTTTGGTCATGCCTACGGAGGAGCCGAGCGTCGCCGGCTTGAGGAACACCGGATAGCCAAACGTCTTTTCAATCTGGTGTGTCACTTCGACCGGATGGCGTTCCCAATCCGCGCGGCGGACGGCGAGCCAGGGCACAACGGGAATTTTCGCCGCGCGCAGCAGTTTCTTCGCGACGTCTTTATCCATCGCCACAGCCGAACCGAGTACGCCCGCGCCCACAAAGGGGAGACTCGCGAGATCGAGCAAGCCTTGAATCGTGCCATCTTCGCCGAACGTGCCGTGCATCACGGGAAAGACCACATCAAGCCGCTGGCCGCCGCCGCTGCCATCGAGGCGCACCAAAGCGGCGTCCGTTGGGTCGGCGGTCATGGTGACGCGCTGGCCGGTGCGGAGAACTTCAGGAAGCATTTTCGTGGCGCCCTGGCCCACAAGCCAATGGCCTTCTTTGGTGATGCCGATGGGAACGGGTTCGTACTTATCAGGATCGAGGCCGCGGATGACGGAAGCAGCGGAAGCTAAAGAAACTTCATGTTCACCGGAACGGCCGCCAAAGAGGACACCGACGCGCAGACGCTTTTTATCAGGGGACATGTGGCAGGTCTCGACTCTCGAAACTCTCGAATAGGAACGCTGGCTGGGGCCAGTTCTAGTTATAGGGCAAATGCAGCGGGAAGTCGCGGGAGAAGTAGAGGGGAAGTGCGGGGTAAGCAACGCGGTCGATGGGCTGGCCGAGGAATTCTGTAGTGAACCACGGAACCTTTCGAGCATTACATCGTCTACTTCTTTGCGCGGATACGGGCGCGGGTGTCGCCTGGCGCGGGAGGGTAGCGTGTCGCCTCAGGACCAATTTCAGGAAGCAGCCAGTGGCAAGCCGGGGCGAAGTTCTTTTGCGGACAATTTCAGCCGGGACCTGCGCTACGCGCTGCGCACGATGCGGCGCGACTATGGCTTCGCGATTTTCGCGATCCTGATTATTGGGCTCGGCGTGGGCGCGAGCTGTACGATTTTCAGCGTCGTGGACACGATTCTGGTGCGGCCGCTGCCGTTTCGCGACCCCGGGCGCCTGGTGTGGATGGCGAATCACACCGACGAGACCAACGATATGTCCGGCAAAACCGTGCAGGTGGATTACCTGCTGGATTACCGCGAGAAGAATCAATCCTTCGAGGACCTGGCGGCGTACTTCGCGTTTTATGGAATGGGCGACGCAAAACTCATCGGCGATGGGCCGCCGGAGCGGTTGACGAGCATTCCGGTGACGCAGAACTTTTTTCCGCTGCTGGGTGTCGCGCCGCAGCTAGGGAGGCAATTTACGGCGGAGGAATGCAAGTGGAATGGGCCACGCGTAGCGATGCTGAGCGATGCGTTGTGGCGCGGGCGCTTCAACCGGGATCCCAATATCGTGGGGCGCGCGCTGCCGTTCGAGGGCGGAGCGATTACGGTGGTGGGTGTGTTGCCCGCCTCGTTCGACTTCGGAACGATTTTTGCGCCGGGCACCAAGGTCGATATGTACGCGCCGTTCCCGCTTTCGCCGGAGACAAATCGCTGGGGCAATACGATCGCGATCGTGGGGCGGCTCAAGGCGAACGTCGGGGTCGGCAAAGCCCAAGCCGAGGCGGCGATCCTGGGCAAGCAGCTCGAGCAGCTGCACAAGAATATGAACGATTTCGATCCGCATTTGTCGCTGCTGGCGCAGCACGTCAGCGGGCGGCTGCGTCCGGCGCTGTTGGTGTTGGCGTGCGCGGTGGGCGTGGTGATGCTGATTGTCTGCGCGAACCTGTCCAATTTGCTGCTGGCGCGGTCAGCGGCGCGGCAGAAAGAAATTGCGATTCGCGTGGCGCTTGGTGCGGGGCGGCGGCACTTGCTGGGGCAGATCTTGACGGAGAGCGTGTTGCTTTCATGCAGCGGCGCGGTCTTAGGCGTGGCGCTAGCGTTTCTCGGGGCACGTGTTTTGACAGGATTGAACGCGATGAAGATTCCGCTGCTGGCCGATGTGCGCGTGGATGGCACGGCGCTGGGATTCACGGTCCTGATTGCGGTGGCGACGGGCTTGTTGTTTGGCCTGGCGCCGGCGTGGTCAGCTTCGGAAGTGACGCTCCATGACGCGCTGAAAGATTCGACGCGCGGATCGAGCCAGGGCCGCGGGCACGCGCTGGTGCGCAGCGCGCTGGTCGTGGCGGAGATTTCTCTGGCCTGCATCCTGCTGGCAGGCGCCGGTTTACTCATTCGGAGTTTCTTGCGCGTCCTGGATGTGAACCTCGGTTTTCATCCGGAGCGGGCGATCGCGCTGCGTATCGACCCCAACGCGACGTATACGACGCAGGAACAGAAAAACGCCTATTACAGCGAAGCCCTGCACGCCGTTATGAATATTCCCGGAGTGGAAGGCGCAGGCCTGTCCGATGCGTTGCCGCTGGGGCGAAACCGCAGCTGGGGCATTGCCGCAAAAGGCGTGCAGTACACGCCGGCAACGTTTCCCGAAGGATTTCCGCGCATCATCAGCGACGGATATTTTCGCGCCATGGGCATTCCGCTGCGCAAGGGTCGGGATTTTACGGAACGCGATACGAAGGGCGCGCTCAACGTGATCATTCTGAACGAAACCTGTGCGCGCAATCTGTGGCCCGGCGAGGATCCGCTTGGAAAAATCGTAGCCGAAGATGTGGACCGCACCGTGGTTGGCGTGGTCGGCGACGTTCGGCACATGACCTTGGAAGAAGGCTCGGGCAACGAGTTTTACATTCCGATTCGGCAGACGCAGGACTACGGTTCGGTGGATTTGGTCGTGCGGAGTTCGTTGCCGACCAATGTCCTGGCTTCGCGCCTGCAGGAGGTGCTGCAACCCATCGAACCGAATCTGCCGACGTCCGGTTTGCGGACGCTGCAGACCTTGGTGGACCGGGCGGCGTCGCCACGCCGATTTACCGTGATGCTGCTCGGTGGCTTCGCGGGGTTCGCTTTGATTCTGGCGGCGCTGGGAATTTATGCGGTGATTTCGTATTCCGTGAGCCAACGGAAAAGTGAAATTGGAATTCGCATGGCTTTGGGCGCGTCTCCCGCAACGGTGCGACAACTCATCTTGAGCGAAACGATGCGCCTGGCGGGCATTGGCGCCGCGATTGGAGTTGTCGGCGCGCTGCTGACGAGCCGCTTGGCGGCTACGCTGTTGTATGGAGTGACGGCTACGGACCCACTCACGTTTGCTGGCATGCTCGCGGTGTTGGCGGCCGTCGCGTTGCTGGCGGGTTACCTGCCGGCCCTGCGCGCGGCGCGCATTGAACCAGTAACTTTGCTGCGGTCGGAGTGAGCAGCTACCGGGAGAGACTTAGAGGATTTTTTTGCCTAACGCGGAGAGCACGAGTTCTACCCCCAGCAGCGCCGTGCGGTTGTGTTCGTCAATGATGGGATTGATCTCCACCACTTCGAGCGAAACCATCGCTTCCGTGTCGGCGATCATTTCCATCGCCAAATGCGCCTCGCGATAGGTCACGCCACCGCGGACCGGCGTGCCCACACCCGGAGCGTCGCTGGGGTCGACAAAGTCCATATCTAGGCTCACGGCTATCCCTGCCGTATCGTCCAGCGCGTACTTCAAGGCGTCGGCCATGACTTCGCGCATGCCGCGCTCATCAATGTCGCGCATCGTGAAGACGTGAATGCCGGACTTTTTCACGATTTTGCGTTCCTGCGCGTCCAGATCGCGCGCGCCGACGATCACAATATTGCCCGGCTCGGCTTTGGGTTTGAAGCCGAGCAAATCCACCAGCTCCGGCGCGCCGTAACCCATGATCGCCGCCAACGGCATGCCGTGCACGTTGCCCGAAGGCGAAGAGTCCGGCGTGTTCATGTCGCCGTGCGCGTCGAGCCACAAATAGCCAATCTGCTTTTTATCTTTGCGGAAGTGCGACGCAACACCGGCCGCGACTCCCGCGGCAATCGAATGATCCCCTCCTAAGACCAGCGGAAGAAACCCTTCGCCGAGCGATTTTTCCACGGTCTTGCCCAAATCGAGGCAGGTTTCGGTAATCTCCTGGAGATATTTCGCGCGTTTCTCGCCAACCTGCATTTCTTCTGGTTGTTTTACTTCGAGATTGCCGATGTCTTCGACCGTGTGCCCAAGCTGCTTGATGCGCGCCTGCAGGCCCGCGCCACGCAACGCCGAAGGCCCCATGTCGACGCCGCGGCGCGACTGGCCCAGGTCCATGGGTACGCCGATAATGCGGATTTTCTGCGGCATGTCCGCAACCGCCCTTCCTAATCTAGTTCGTGTTGCCCATATGCGATTTCGGGTTTCTTGTCCGCCAAAGCTGCCTGACGAAACGAGCCAAACCGAGCACAAAAAACACCGCCGTTGCGGTCCAAGCAAAAAGGCCAATCGCCAGGCTCACGGCACTGCCGTGCCGCCGCACTTCCAGCTGTGCTGCAACAATTCCCGCCGCGGAGCACACCCCAGCGACCAACAGACATTGCCACCAACTGAAGGCCGTTGGACGCATCAGCTCGTCGAGCCCCACGCAATCGCTTTTCTTAAATCGAGGAATGCAGGAAGCCTTAGGTACGGCAACTACCCCGCATCAAGGATACACGCGGTAAATCATGCGGGGGAAGGGGATGACCTCGCGGATGTGTTCGGTGCCGCAAATCCAGGCTACGGTGCGCTCCAAACCCAGGCCAAAACCCGAATGCGGCACACTGCCGTACCGCCGCAAGTCCAAATACCATTGGAACGGCTCTTCGGGCAGCTTATATTCATGCAGACGCTTCACCAGCAAGCCGTAGTCGTGAATGCGTTGGCTGCCGCCGATAATTTCGCCGTAGCCTTCCGGCGCGATCATGTCGAACGCCAGCGCCAACTCGGGCCGCTGCGGGTCCGGCTGCATGTAGAACGCTTTGATCGCGCTCGGATAATGATGAATGATCACCGGCCGGTCGAAATTCTTCGAAATGATCGTCTCTTCGTCGCCGCCAAAATCATCGCCAAACTTCGCGGGATTGCCGGCCTTTTGCAGCACGGCAATCGCGTCCTCATAACTGATCCGCGGAAACGGTGCCTTCACCTGCTCCAGCGGCTGGGTATCGCGCTTCAGTAGTTCCAGTTCGCGAGATTTGTTCTTCAGCACGCCCTGCACGATCGCGCTGACCAGGCCCTCTCCCAGCGCCTGGATTTCCTCGAACTCAACATACGCCGCTTCCGGCTCGAGCATCCAAAATTCCGTCAGATGCCGGCGCGTTTTCGACTTCTCGGCGCGAAATGTCGGCCCAAACGTGTACACCTTGCCAAGCGCCATCGCGGTCGCTTCGACGTAGAGCTGCCCCGACTGCGTCAAATACGCTTTCTGGTCATCGATGTAGTTCACTTCGAACAGCGTGGACGTGCCCTCGCAGGCCGCCGGCGTGAACATCGGCGAATCTGTCAGCGTGTAGCCCTGCCCATCCATGTACTCGCGTGCCGCCCGAATGGCTTCCGCGCGAATCCGCAAAATCGCCGCCTGCCGCGGCGTGCGTATCCACAAATGCCGCTGGTCCAGCAGAAAATCGACGCCGTGCTCTTTGAGTTGGATCGGGAACGGCGTGGCTTCCGAAACCTTCTGCACAATCTGAATTTTGCTGACGCCGATTTCGTAGCCGCCCGGCGCGCGCTGTTCCGCGCGAATCTTGCCGGTCACGATGACGCTGGACTCTTGTGTGAGCCCCTTCAGCGCCTCAAACGCTTCCGGGCTCTCCTTCAGCGCGCAAACGCCCTGGATAATTCCGGTGCCATCGCGGAAAATCGGGAACAGCAGCTTCCCCGACTCCCGCAAGTTGTACAGCCATCCGCGCAGCGTCACTTCCTGCCCGTCGTATTTCCCCGCCTGATCAATCGTGATGATCGTCATCGTCAGCTTTTCCACGCAGACTCAAACGCAACAGTCTACCAGACACGGCGAATAGCCGAAGCCAAGCTATTCGTGGCTAGCAGCAAAATTGCGGGGCACTGTGAACGCGGTTATTTCTCACGGTCTATGCCTGAGGAGAGCTTGCGGAAACAGGATATCCGCAATGTTTTTTCCGCGATAAGTGATACGTACGGGCCGCTTGGTCTTATGAACCCGCCCGCCGATCTTGTCGAAATCAGCTCTGAGTTTTGAAACAGAGATTTCTTCGATCTTATCTCGCATAGAAAGTATCGCTTCACCGATTTGGTCTACAAACGGCGTGAAGGTGAAGCTAACTCCATTCCTTCTCAAACCGATCCCACGCACCCGCTGCTTGCTTCAACTGCTCGTGGGTCGCCGGCGCGTCATGCCCGGAGCGTTCCTTCAATTCCAGCGTGAGCGCCAACTCGCTCGGCCCCGACTTCAGCGTTTTCGCCGCTGCCTCCCAATCGATCGAGCCTTCGTAAGGCGGCAAATGTTCGTCCTTTTCCCCGTGATTGTCGTGAATGTGCGCGGAGACCGTTAGCTCCCGCAGCGGCGCAAAACCTTTTTCAATCCGCTCAGCCTCATCTCCATCCGCCAGAAACGCGTGCCCGATATCAAAGTTGAATCGCAGTCCCGTGAGCCGCGTCTCGTCTACAAACGCCCGCAAGTACGCCGGGTCGCCCATTTCGCTCGTGGTGTTTTCCACCGCGATGGTCACGCCCACATGCCGCGCGTGCAAGATTAAATGCTCGAGCGAACTGAACGCGGCATCCCGCTTTCGCGGATCGGCATTTTCGCGCGTCCCGCCCATGTGCAAAATCAGCCGTCCGTACGGCAAGTCCTCGGCTACATCAATCACCCTCTTCAGTTCGTCCATCGCCTCGATGCGCCGGACGCGCTCCACCTCGCAGATCGACAGCGGTGCGCCGCCCTCGCGCGTGGCGCTCAAGTCCCGGCTAGTCGGAGCGTGCAGCGCGGCCAGCGTGAGCCGATGCTGGGCCAGGGCTCCCGCCATGCCCTGCACTTCCTGCTTCGTGGTGTAGTCAAAGTGACCGCGCGTGCCGAAAATCTCCACCGCTTCGAAGCCCGCTCCGGCAACCTGTCCCAGCAAATCGGCGTTTAACCTTCGCGAAACAAACAGATAAGTCGAGAGGATTCGTTTCATGGTTTCGTGAACTGATTTTCAGTTAGTTGCCCGCTGCCCAAGTCGCCCCGGAAACACTCAAGCGTCCCTTCCAAATTTTTTAGTAGCCGACCGCCGCGCCTTTGTCTCGCGGATCGGCGGCGCCCAGGCGCTCTCCGGTCTTCGCATCGATCCCGATCGCGTTGACCAGGCCGATGTGCCCGCGGCGTCGCGTCTTGTAGCCTTCCGCGTTCAACGCCGTTTCCAGGCTCGCCGGAAAATCTTTTTCCATCACCACCACGTCCGGCATCCACTGGTGGTGAAAGCGCGGCGCATTGATCGCGGACTGCGCGTCCATCCCCAGGCGCATCCAGTTTAAAACGCTCAGTAGTGTCGCGGAAATAATCGTCGGTCCGCCGGGCGAACCAGTTACGAAGCTCAACTTCCCGTCGCGCACCAACATCGTGGGCGTCATGGAGCTGAGTGGACGATGTCCCGGCGCAATGGCGTTGGCTTCCGATTGCATCAGCCCAAACAGCGCATTGGGCACGCCGGGCTGCGTAGTGAAGTCGTCCATTTCGTCGTTCAACAGAAAGCCCGCGGACGAGGTCACGTGCGAGCCGTAGCTATTGTTCAGCGTATACGTGCTGGCCACCGCATTTCCCGCCGCATCCACCACCGAAAAGTGCGTGGTGTGCGGCCCATCGTTCAGACTGATCGCTTGCGGCGCCGTCGTAGTCGATGCGGAGACGCCGCAGACATGCGGTACGCCGGCTTTCACGGTCTGACTCGACGATGCGTGCTCCGCATCAATGGTCGCCGCGAGCTCCTTGGCGTAGCACTCGCTGGTCAGCCCCTCGACCGGCACTTTGGCAAAATCCGGATCGGCCAGGTACGCGGCGCGGTCTGCAAAGACCCTCCGCATCGCCTCCACTACCATGTGCACACTCCGCGGATCGTCCCAGCCTTTGAGCGGCACGCCCTGCAACATATTCATCGCTTCGATGATCGCCACGCCTCCCGAACTCGGCGGCGGCGACGTCAGCACATCCCACTTGTGACCATCCAGGTCATACGTGGCGTGCAGCGCTTCGCGCACTTTCGGCTGGTAGTGTGCCAAATCGTCCATGGTGATCAGTCCGCCCATGCCTCGCATGTCGTCCACGATCATCTTCGCTGTTTCGCCGCGATAAAACTCCGCGGAGCCTTTTTTCGCGATGCGTTTCAGCGTCGCCGCAAGCTCCGGCTGGCGCAGGGTATCTCCGGCGTGCCACATTTTTCCGTTGTTCAGAAAAATCCGCTGGCTCATCGCAAACTGCTGCAACTCCGGCCGCTCCGATGCGAACTGGTGCGCCAGCTTGTCGCTCACCGTGAATCCGTCTTCCGCCAAGTGAATCGCCGGCGCCATCACTTCTGCCAGCTTCAGCTTGCCGTACGTCTTCAGCGCCAATTCCAGCCCCGCCACCGTTCCCGGCACGGCCACCGATTTGTAGCCGATCACCGACATTTCCTTATCCAGCTTGCCGTCTGGCCCGATATACATGTCGCGCGAAGCTTTGCCTGGCGCTACTTCGCGATAATCAAAAAATGCGGTTCGGCCATCCGCCAACCGCACCAGCATGAATCCGCCGCCGCCGATATTTCCGGCCGCCGGCTCTACCACCGCCAGCGCAAACGCCGTGGCCACTGCGGCATCCACCGCGTTCCCCCCGCGCTTCAAAATCTCGACACCGGCTTGCGAACCCAGTTCTTCGTCAGTGGCTACCATTCCGTGCGGCGCCCGCACCGCCTCTTTGGGCCACTCGCCGGGCACGTCATTGTGCAGCTTGTATTCCGGAGCGGCTTGTCCATAAACCGCGGGCGCGAGCAACAGCGCCGACGCCAAACTGAAAGAACGCAAAGACCCTTGCATGGAAAACTCCCGCGCAGCAGAGGAGACACTAAGGGATTCGCGGGAGTGCGTCAAGGCAGCCGCGCGGAGCGCTGCTCGAGGAAGTTTGCAGCAATCCGACACTTAGCAGCGTGTGTCGGAGAGAGTGCCGGGTTGCCCCCAACAATTTCGCAATGATGTGGAAACTATGCGCCAGCGGCTCGCGCTTTCAACGCTGGAGTGTTCGCATTCGCACTGGCCTGCGGCACTTGCACCTGCGCAGTCTGGCCGTTGCCGTTGGTCAGCGTCAGATTTAATTCTTCAACTTGCAGACTGAATGCCGTTGCTTGGAATGTTCCGCTTCCATTTCCGGTCGCTGGCGTGCCCTGCGCTGCAGGGCTGGTCCCGTTCGCCGCCGTTCCACCTTGCACTTGCACT
>Ga0335073_10000275_pt1 | contig 66906 bp, 64 predicted proteins | sample Lox_Sample_22_FD_207093 | JGI IMG/M metagenome (GOLD analysis project Ga0335073, IMG submission 207093) | Soil microbial communities from Loxahatchee National Wildlife Refuge, Florida, United States - Lox_Sample_2.2 | ecosystem: Environmental > Terrestrial > Soil > Wetlands | place: USA... | reverse complement strand
GCGTCGGCGGTAAAACGAGTTACTGGGCCGTCGACTAATGGTAGGTTGAGGCGTTCAGCAGGCGTGAGCGAGCGGTTTTGGCGAGTGGGAGCCTGCTGCCGAAATCCTGAGCGCAGCGAAGGATCTCTCAGCGTCGGCGGTAAAACGAGTTACTGGGCCGTCGACTAATGGTAGGTTGAGGCGTTCAGCAGGCGTGAGCGAGCGGTTTTGGCGAGTGGGAGCCTGCTGCCGAAATCCTGAGCGCAGCGAAGGATCTCTCAGCGTCGGCGGTAAAACGAGTTACTGGGCCGTCGACTAATGGTAGGTCAAGTGCCTTTGGAGCACTTTGTCTAGGTTCGAATCCTAGCGGCCCAGCCAAAACCAGCTTTTAGCAATTAGCCCTTAGCCTTTAGCCTTTAGCCACGAACCTGAAGGTTAAGGGGTGAAGCTAAAAGCTTACAGCGAAATGCTAAGAGCAGAAAAACCATGGCCACTCTTGCCACAGCAACGCAGAAGACGGAAAAGCCGGAAAAGAAATCGCAGATGAGTGTCGACGAAAAATCGGACCGCAAGCCGCAACGCATGCGCCCCGACGACAAGCTCAAAATCTTCTGTGGCACGGCCAACGAGCCGCTCTGCGATGAGGTCTGCGCCTTTCTCGGCATGAACCGCGGCCAGGCTCTGGTCACCCGCTTCAAAGACGGCGAGGCCTACGTCCAGATTCAAGAGAATGTGCGTGGCGCCGACGTCTTCGTCATGCAGCCCACATGCCGCCCCGTCGACGAGCACCTGATGGAACTGCTGCTCATGATTGACGCGCTTAAGCGCGCCTCGGCTCGCCGCATCACGGCCGTCATCCCCTATTTTGGTTACGCTCGCCAGGACCGCAAAGATAAGCCACGCGTCCCCATCTCTTCGAAACTTGTCGCCGACTTACTCACTACCGCCGGCTCCGATCGCGCGCTCATCATCGATCCCCACGCTCCGCAGATTCAGGGATTCTTCAACATTCCCGTCGATCATCTTTTCGCTTCGCCAGTACTGGTCGATTATTTCAAGCGCGCCACTCTGCCGAATCTGACTGTCGTTTCTCCCGACGCTGGTGGCGTAGAACGCGCCCGTTTCTTTGCCAAGAAAATGGATGCAGCCCTAGCCATCGTTGATAAACGCCGCGTCGAGATGAACGTTGCCGAAGTCATGCACGTCATCGGCGACGTCCACGGCCGCACTTGTCTGGTGATCGACGATCTGATCGACACTGCCGGCACCTTGGTGAAGACGGCTGCTGCTCTCATGGAAAGCGGAGCCAGCGCGGTTTATGCCTGCGCTTCGCACGCAGTCTTGTCCGGCGCAGCCGTCGAAAATATCGCGCAGTCGTGCATTCGCGAAGTGGTTGTGACCAATACCGTTCCGCTGAACGAAGAAGCTCAGCAAGAGCCAAAAATCAAAGTTTTGACCATCGCCGGCCTCATCGGGCGCGCCATCCAGGCGATCCACGAAGAAGCGTCGGTCAGCAAGTTATTCATGTAGATAGGAATCAAAATTATGGCAACCGCAACTGAAAATAACGTTTTGCAAGGGCAAACTCGCACTCCGGGCAACAAGAACGAAGCCCGCCGAGTCCGCCGTGACGGCAAGATTCCCGGCGTCGTTTATGGCGCCAACAAGCAAGCCGTGTCCGTCAGCCTTGATCCGCGCCAGGTTTCGCGCATCTTGCACTCGCAAGCCGGCCACAACACGATTTTCGATCTCTCGCTCAATGGCGAGCAGACCAAGGCCATGATCGTCGATTGGCAATATGAGCCGATCAAAGGCTCCCTGCTCCATGTCGATCTCAAACGCATCGCCATGGACCAGAAGCTGCACGTGCGCGTGCCGATCCTCCTCAAAGGCGAAGCCGAGGGTGTAAAAACTCAGGGCGGCATTCTGGAGCACGTCCTCCGCGAAGTCGAAATCGAGTGCCTGCCGCAAGACATTCCGGCCTCCATCGAGGTAGATGTCAGTCACCTGGTTTTCGGCATAGTGCTGCGCGTCGAGGATCTTCCGCACAGTGAGAAGTTGAAGTTCCTGACCGATGCCAACCGGCCCGTAGCCCTGGTGATTGCCGTGAAAGAAGAAGCTGCTCCGACGCCCGAAGCCGTTGCCGCCGAAGCCGCTGCCACTCCCGCCGAACCCGAAGTCATCAAGAAGGGCAAGCAGGAGACTGAAGAAGAAGGTGCCGAAGCTGGCACCGCCGACAAGGGCGAGAAGGCCGAGAAGAAAGAGAAAAAATAAGCCGTCCTTGGTCGTCAGGTATTGGTTCTTGGCAAGGTTCGAGCCAACAACCGGAGGCCAACGACCAAGAGCTAAAAGCTAGGAGCAAAAAGCTGGTTCTCGCGTGAAACTGATCGTAGGTCTGGGCAATCCCGGAATCGAGTACCAGTTCACGCCCCACAATTTGGGTTTTCTCGCCATCGATCGCATCGCCGAGCAGTGCGGCGTCGAGGTAAGAAATCGGCAGTGCCGGGCGCTGACGGCAAGAGCGGTTATCGGTTCAGAGGCGGTTCTACTGGCCAAGCCAGAGACGTTCATGAACTTGAGCGGTCTTTCGGTGCGCGAGTTGATCGCCGAGCACGAGGCCAAGCCGGAAGAAGACTTGGTCGTGATCCAGGACGAATTGGATTTTGCGTTGGGCACGGTACGCATTCAGCGCAATCGCAGTTCGGCTGGACATAACGGAATTGAATCGATTATCGGTGCGCTGGGTACGCAAGACTTCCTTCGCATCCGTATGGGAGTTGCACCACAGCGACAGATTGCCGACGGCATGAGTTATTTGTTAGCTCCCATGCGCAAGGCAGAGCTCAAAGTTGTCGACGAAATGCTCGACGTCGCAACTGACGCAGTAAAAGTGATTTTGATCGAAGGTCCGGCGGCGGCTATGAACCGCTTCAATCGTAAGCCGGACGAAGAAAAAGCTTAGCCACGGATCTTCACCGATCCACACGGATTTCTTTAAAGATTTATCCGTGAAAGTCCGCGTGAATCCGTGGCCGGTTTGGAGACGATATATGAATCGCACTTATGAATTGATGTTTATTGTCCGTCCCGATATGCCGGAAGAGGACCAGGACAAACTGATCTCGACTCTCGAGACCGCGGTCACCTCCTCTGGCGGACAAGTCAAAAACCTGGAGCGCATGGGCAAGCGCCGTCTTGCCTACACCGTCCGCAAATTTCACGACGGCATCTACGTGCTGCTCACCTTGGAAGGATCGGGCGGCATTATTCACGAACTCGAGCGCCGTCTGCGCGTGACTGAGCCAGTGATCAAGTTCTTGACCGTCCGCGTTGACGAAGAGCAGAAGCGTCTCGACAAGATCAAGGCGATCCGCGACGCGCGCCGCAAAGCTTCGGCTGCCGCAGCAGCGACAACTCCGGAAGCCGCCGGCGAAGCGCCCGCAGTAACCGCCTAAGAAACGCCGTCGGTCGTTGGTCCCGGGTAGTTGGCAAGCACAAAAAGATCGCCAACGACCAACAACCAACAAGCAACAAGCAAAGACCAACGACGACTTTGCGTAGGACGAATGACGAAGGACGATTTTAGCGAAGGAGCATTATGGCTGACGAAACCAAACCAGTAGCATCCGCGCCGACCGAAGGCGCACCGTCCGGTGATCGACCGGTCGAGCGCAGCGAACGACCGGAGCGCACCGAGCGCCCGCGTTTCCCGCGTCCCGGTGGCCCCGGTGGACCGCGCGGCGAAGGTGGCCCCGGCGGACGCAAATATTTCCGCCGCAAAAAGGTCTGCAAATTCTGCGTCGAGAAGATCGAAGCAATCAATTACAAAGACACGCGGCTGCTTGCGCAGTTCGTAGCCGAAAGCGGAAAGATCGTGCCGCGCCGTCTGACCGGCGTTTGCACGCCGCATCAGCGCCGCCTGTCCACGGCCATAAAGCAGGCCCGCAACATCGCCCTGCTGCCGTTTGCCGGCCGCGCTTCGTAGGAATTCGCCACGGATTTACACAGATCTTCGCGGATGAACGCGGATTGGTTTTCTTGTTAGGTTTTTGTCCGTGATAATCCGTGTAAATCCGTGGCGAAAGAATTTCTAGAACTGGAGTCATCTTATGGAAGTCATACTGAAAGAAGATGTCGCAAAGCTCGGCTCGCGCGGCGACGTGGTCAAGGTCGCCGAAGGCTACGGCCGCAACTATCTCTTGCCCCGCAAGCTCGCCATTCAGGCGACCGCGGACAATAAGAAAGTCATCGAGCAGATGAAGGCCGCGGCCGTCCGCCGCTCCGCCAAGGAAAAAGCCCAAGCCGAGGAATTAGCCAAGCAATTCGATGGCGTCTCGGTGAGCTTCCTCCGCCGCGCTGGCGAGCACGATCAACTGTTCGGTTCCGTCACTTCCAGTGACGTCGCCGACTCGCTCGAGAAAAAGGGCTTCACCATCGATCGCCGTAAGATCCAGCTTCACGAGCCTCTGCGCACGCTGGGCGAGTTCACCGTCCCCATCAAGCTGCATAAGGACGTGACCGCGCACTTAAAAGTGGTGATCGAGAAAGAAGCAGCAGAGTAGTCCCCGATTGTGTGGGGCGGGCGCCACGCCCGCCTGGGTCTTTCGTTGTGGGCGAACAGACGGCGCACACTGGTGAGAACGCTGTTTTGTTCAACTGACTAACACAGCCTTGACCGCGTAATCCAACCGGACGGATAATGCTGGTGCTCGGCCAGCCGCAAGTTCCCCCAACCTGCAGCCAGTCGAGCAGGGATCGATCCCATCAATCGCGTGAGTTGGGCCGCGAAAAGTTCAACCCGCAAGGAGACTCACCAATGACGAAATTAAATGGGTGGAGAATTGGAGCGGTCTTCGCATACTGTGCACTGACCGGGATTGGCGCGCCAGCACAGACTTTAACGACCGTAGTAAATTTTGACAGGAGAAATGGTTCTTGGCCGTATAAGGCGTCCCTGAGCCAAGCCACCGATGGCAATCTATACGGTGCTACCGAGACCGGGGGCGCAAACGACCGCGGTACAATCTTCAGGCTTACGCCGTCTGGGAACCACACGGTTGTTCACAGCTTCAACTTCACAGACGGTGCCAGTCCCCTCGGCACTCCGGTGCAGGGCATCGACGGGAGCCTGTATGGAACAACCGATACTGGCGGCGCAACGGGCTGCGAAGATAACGGGTGCGGTACTGTTTTCAAACTCACACCGAGTGGTAAGTTAATCACGCTTCACCAGTTCTGTCTGCAAAACCAATGCCCCGACGGCCTCTACCCTGAGGCTGGGCTCGTTCAGGCCACCGACGGCAATTTCTATGGGACCACAGCCTACGGCGGGGCTTATGGTGCGGGAACCGTGTTCAGGATCACGCCCGGCGGCGTGCTGACGACGATCTACAGCTTTTGTGCGGGAGGCAACCCGTGTGTCGATGGCTCGCTACCTTTTGCAGGCCTAACGCAAGCAAGCGACGGCGGACTGTACGGGACTACTGCATTCGGCGGTACCTACGGCGAAGGGACCATCTTCAAGATCAGTTTGGAAGGGACGTTGACGGTGGTCTATACCTTCTGCAGTCAACCAAACTGTGGGGACGGTGCGGAGCCGTTTGGAGGCGTGGTTGAGGCCGCTGACGGTAAATTTTATGGGACCACAGCTGGCGGCGGGACCGGCGGCTATGGCACGGTATTCAGAGTTACGTTCGGGGGCAAACTGACAACCTTAAGCAGCTTCGACTCAATGAGCGGCACCGGCCCTACTGGCGGGCTCATTCAGGGGACGGACAGCCTCTTCTACGGGACTACGGTTGGAGGCGGAACAAGCAACTACGGCACCGTGTTCAGTATGACTCCAACTGGCACGTTAACTGTCCTGCACAACTTTGCGGGATATCCGACCGACGGCGCTTACTCGTATAGCAGCCTGTTACAAGCCACCACTGGTTCCTTTTACGGAGTAACGTACTCAGGCGGCGACGAGCGGAAGTGCAGAGACGGCTGCGGTACTGTATTCAATCTAGATATGGGGCTGAGCGCCTTCGTGGCGTTGGTTCGAAATCCATCCAAGATCGGTCAAGGGTTCGGCATTCTCGGGCAGGGTCTGGCGGGTAGCACTGCCGTTGAACTCAACGGAACCCCTGCAAACTTTACGGTCGTATCCGATACGTTCATCAAAGCTACGGTTCCCTCCGGCGCTACCACAGGCTACGTCACCGTGACCACGCCCACCGGCGTGCTCACGAGCAATGTGCCGTTCCACGTGATTCAGTAAATCGAAGTCGGCCTCGTGGGGAGCTGTAAAGAGTCAATTGGCGTAACATCGCCATAGCACTCATCGTGAATGTTTATCCAACTTTCCCTTTCCAGTAGGTAGCTGAGCCGCCCTAGCGATCCATGACGCAGGAACCAGAGCAGAAAGTATGCAGACGATTCCGGCTGCGACGAATCCCCACGAAAACATTGGCTGGCCAGTCCAATGGGTCACAACCTGCACACCTCGGATCATACGCAAGCTTCCGACAGCGACGAGAATGAGACCTGCGCTCACGGCCTTGATCCGCCCGAAACGGCTGTTAGCGTTGCCTTTGCTCTTATGCATCGAGCGCAATCGTATCCGACTGCCGAGCCAAATGCCACGGTGGTTGGCGTGATATCCGATTACGCTCATCATGCCTGGGTTCGGGGAAACGGCGCTCACGCCATTTAGACTAGTTGGACCGGTGGCCGCTCAGGCCCGGTGTTGGCTTGAGTGGAGCACCCGCGGTCGTCCCGCGCCAAAACGGCATGCGTCTATAACCCGCCTTCTCTCAAACCCTTACAGCCTGTCTCTGTCTGCAAGTATGCTTCCATATCCCTATAATCCTGCTCACGGTTCTCATCCTGATACGTCCATAGCTATGGCAGCCGGGAAGATAAAAGCAACGGCAAGGGCGCCCGGCGCAGTCGAGGACAACAAACTATATGCCGGCCGACGCTTGGGCGGTACCATTTACGGTTGGCGAATGTTCCCTCCGGGAACGGTGGCAAAACGACGAAGCTGGAAGGACCCAGAGCCCCCCATCTCGGGGCCCTATGGCTGGGCATAGTCTAGGCCGCATTGACGACACCATGCTGGTGCGCGAGGCGCAACGCGGCAACCGCGCCGCCTTCGAAGAATTGGTGCGCCATTACGACCAGGCGGTACTCCGGCTGGCCATGCACCTCACCGGATCGGAACATGAAGCCCAGGACATTTATCAGGAAGCGTTCCTGAAGGCGTATAAGAGTGTCGCGAACTTTCGCTTCGAGTGCTCTTTTTATACTTGGATCTATCGGATCGTGACGAATCTTTGTCTCGATCACCTGCGCAAAAAACAGGTGCGCAAGGAAGACGCGCCAGTGGCGACCGATCCCAGTGGTGAGCAGTACGATGTGCTCGAGCAAGTTCCGGATGCGCGGGCCGGAGCGAATCCCGAGCGCGATCTGATGCGCCGGGAGTTGGGTGGCCGCATCAGCAAGGCGCTCGATAAGTTGACTCCGCGCGAGCGCATGGTTTTTGAATTGAAGCATTATCACGGATTGAAATTGCGCACGGTCGGTGAAGTTTTGAACACCACGGAAGAAACTGCCAAGAACACATTGTTTCGCGCGACGCAGAAACTGCGTAGCGCCTTGGCAGACATGAGATGAGCTTATGAAATGTGATTGGGTCAAACAGAATGTTTTGCTGTACGTTTACAACGAACTGGCCGACGATGCTCGCTACGAACTCGAGCAGCATCTGGCCCGCTGCCCCGATTGCGCCACCGAACTGAAATCCGCGCGCAAGTTCCACGCCGTGCTCTCCGAGTTGCCGGTCGAAGAACCATCGCCCAATCTGTTGACAGCTTCCCGCATGCGGCTGCAGGAAGCCCTCGAAACCACTAAGCAAGGCCGCTTCTGGCATCGCCTGATCTTCGACCCTGCGGCTTGGCTGCGCCAGGTCCGATTTGCTCCTGCACTCGCATCCGTGATCTTCATCGTGGGATTCGCTGGCGGTGTTGGCGCAACCTATCAGTTGTTGAGCAATCGTCCGGGCCAAGTTCCCTCGCCGGCCGCGGCCCTGTCCGAGTCGTCCATCGCCGGCATTCGCTCTGTTTCCCAGGAACCCGGTTCGAATCAAGTCACCATTAAATACGACACCGTATCCACGCAGCAGACCCAAGGCTCGTTGAACGATCAGCGCATTCAGCAGTTGCTTCTATTTGCCGCGCGCAACAACTACAACTCCGGCGTGCGCATGGATTCCGTCGATCTTCTGACCCAGCAACCCAACGACACCCAGGTCCGCGAAGCTTTGATCTACGCCCTGCGCTATGATTCCAACCCTGGGGTGCGGCTCAAGGCCTTGGACGGCCTCGCGGCATACGTCAAGAGCGATCCGCGCGTGCGCGATGCTCTGCTCGAAGCTCTGTTAAACGATTCCAACCCTGGCGTTCGCACTGACGCTCTCCATCTATTGGAGCCTGTCCGCGGCGATAGCAGCGTCCGCGTCGTTCTGCAGCGGCTAGCAGAGAATGATCGCAGCGATTACATCAAGAACCAGGCGCGAACTATGCTCGCGCAGTTGCCCGAGTTCGATTAGAACCTGTTTTAGTGTGGGTGCGAGCGTCTCGCTCGCACCGATAGAAGAAGGTCGAGGGTTGAGAGAGAAAGGTGGAATTTTGAAAAGAGCTTTTAAATTCGCTGCCGTTCTGCTGGTGATTCTGCCAGCGGCAGCTCTGGCCCAGCAGGGTCGCATTTATGGTGACGACGGAAATTGGAGCCAGGAAATCACTGGCAACCTCGGAGTTGCAAGAAATCTCAGAGTGAAAATCGATATCGGGTCGGTTCGCGTCGAAGGCGGTTCGCAACAGGGCATCACGTACACCATTCGCAATCACTCCTACAGTTCCTCAGAGTCGAAGGCCCGCCGTGAGTTCGAGAATTACAAAATCTCTGCTTACGTCCGCGGCGACACTGCCTGGATCGTGGGCGATTGGGAAGGCGGACGACCGCATCGCTTCTCTGGCGATTTCACCATCTCGGTTCCCCGCGAAATGGACGAAGTAAAGATTGAAACTGACGGCGGCAATGTGACCACCACCGCTGTCTCCGGCCGCGTCAACGCACAAAGCGGCGGCGGCAACGTTCGCCTCGACGACATCGGCGGCTCCATTTACGCCGAGACCGGCGGTGGCGGAATCGATGTCGGCAACGCGTCGTCTGACGTCAGCCTGCACACCGGTGGCGGCTCCATTCGCGTCGAATCCGCCAAAGGCAAGATCATCGCTGAGAGCGGTGGCGGCAGTGTCGAAGTCATCTCCGGAATGCAGGGCGCAGAACTCGAAACCGGCGGCGGAAGCATCCGCGTCGAGCATTGCGCGGGCGGGGTGAAGGCGGAAACTGGCGGTGGCAGCATTGAACTCGGCGATATCGGTGGTTCCGCTGAAATTTCCACTGGCGGTGGCAGCATCCGTTTAACTTCCGCGAAAGGTCCGGTCCGCGCCGAAACCGGTGGCGGCACCATTGAGCTCATGGGCGTTCCCTCGGCTCGCGCCGAAACCGGCGCGGGCAGCATCGCGGTGAAATTTATTCCTTCGCGCGGCGAGCACAACGACTCCACCCTGGAAACCTCCGCGGGCGATATCGTGGTTTATCTCGCCCCCAACGTAAATATGAACATCCGGGCTTCGATCGAGGTCGCCAACGGCCATCGCATCAACTCCGATTTTTCTGAAATCAAAGTCAGCAGCGAGGGCGGCGATTATGGTCCAAAGACTGTGACCGCAGAAGGCAATCTGAACGGCGGCGGTCCCGTGCTCAAAGTCCAGACCACCACCGGCGATATTTCGTTTCGCCGCAGCCACTAACGGGGAGGAATGCTATGAAAATAACGCTACTAACCATCGCTATCATCCTGCCGTTCCTGGCTGCCGGGGCCAGCGCCGACAATCTCACTCTCAATGTCAATGGTGACAACTTCGGCTTCTCCAGCGACGATAGTGGCGGCACACCTTATCTCGGTGTCGATACGCGTGACATCACTCCCGATCGCTTGTCCACTCTTCATTTGAAAGAAGAACGCGGCGTTGAGATCACCATGGTCGACCAAGACGCCCCCGCCGGCAAAGCCGGCCTCAAAGAGCAAGACGTCATCCTGACCCTGAACGGGACCGAGGTCGAGAGCGTGGAGCAACTCCGCCGCATGATTCGCGAAACGCCCCCCGGTAGAGTGGTCACTCTCGGAATCAGCCGCAACGGCCAGCCCATGACCGTCAAAGTGCAACTCGGCGATCGCAAAAGTGGTTACGGCTATGGCTATACCGTCGGCTCAAGTCCCAACGACTTCCACTTCGAAATGCCGGCCATGCCCGTCATCCCCGATATCGACATGCCCATGTCGATCGTCGTCGTCCACTCCTCCGCTCGCAGCGGCCTGATGGTGGAAAATATGACCTCCCAGCTTGGTGATTTTTTCGGTGCCAAGAACGGCCAAGGCGTCCTGGTTCGCTCTGTCGAAAAAGGCAGCCGCGCCGACAAAGCCGGGTTTCGTGCCGGCGACGTCATCGTCAAAATCAACGGTGAATCGATCAGCGACAGCGGCGATTTTTCCCGCCTCCTGCGCAACCGGAAGGGCAACACCGCTGCCATCAGCATCCTTCGCGATAAGAAAGAGCAGACCATCACCCTAACCCTGCCGGAGCGTAGACAAGGCGAGCTCTATTGGGAGAGTCTGGACACCCCCGAAATTGATGCCGCGACTCGGGAGGCAATGAGCAAATTGCAGTGTGAAGTCGCGCGCATGAAACCGCAGATGGAAGAAGCTTACAGCCGCAGCATGGCGCAATTGGGAAAAGATTGGGAGAAGAGCGCCAAAGAGGCCCGCAAGCAAAGCGAAGAACTTCAAAAACAAATCCGGGAGATGCAACGCCAATATCGCGATCAGCAGGGTCAGACGATGAAAGAGCTTCAGAAAGAACTGCAGGAACTGCAAAACGAATTCTAACCTCTATTCTTGCCAGGCCAACTCTCTTGATTTATGGCGTGAACCCTCGCGCTCGGTTCCCGCCGCCAAGCAAACTCGATTTCGCCCGCCCTGTTTCGCGGTATAAAGGCCGGCATCTCCCGCACTCACCAGTTCATCTCTGGTAGTTCCATGTTCCGGATAATTCGCCGTTCCCGCGCTGATCGTCACCGGACGAGGCACTCCCGGAAATTGCCAGGCCTCCACCATGCGCCGCAGTTTCTCCGCCACTCCCAATGTGTGTTGGCAATTTGTCTCCGGAAGCAGGATCGCGAATTCTTCCCCTCCGTACCGGCAAACCACATCGATTTTTCGCAGTTGACGGTGCAGGATCGACGACACCTGCCGTAACACTTCATCGCCCAGCAGGTGTCCAAATTCATCATTCAGCCGCTTGAACTGGTCGATGTCAATCATGATGACACCCAGGCCGGTTTCGAAGCGCCGTGCACGCTCGATTTCTTCCGTAATCCTCATCTCGAAAAATCGCCGATTGAAGATCCCGGTCAGCCCGTCCAGATACGCCAGCTGTTTTACCCGCTCGACATAATGCGAATTCTGGATCGCGGTCGCGCAGATGTCCGCCACCGACTCCAGCGGTTGCTCATCACTGACGTGGAATGCCTTCGGCCGGTCGCTCGAGATCACCATCACTCCTAGCGGCTGCCCAAACGAAATCAGCGGAATGTACATGCTCGCGGCAGTTTCCGCATGCAGCGTGCTTTCCAGCGATCGCGTGTCATTTTCCGTTACTGTGTTGCCAGATCCAAGCGCACGCCCCCATGACCCGGAATCTATCGGCAATCTTCCTCCGACGGCAGTTCGTGCCGTCAGCCGTCCATGGCTCGCTCGCAACACCAGATCTTCATCGTCCTTCACTAGCACCGAGACGTGCGCTACTTGGAAAGCTTCCTGCGTCAACAGGCATACTTTCGACAGCAGTTCGTTCAAGTCAAGCACCGCTGTCATCTGCTTTGCGATGGCGTTAATGGCCTCCAGTTGCGACGCGCGCTCCTGCTCCAGTTGGTGCAATCTTGCATTTTGCAAAGCCATGGAAGCCTGTGTGGAAAACAGGGTAAGCAGGTCCGTTGTTTCCGCATCAAAATGATTGAGGTTATCGCTTTGGCAATCGAGCACGCCCACAACTTCGTCCCGCACCATCAGCGGCACAGCTAATTCCGAACGCGTCGTTTTCGTCGATTCAAAGTAGCGAGGATCCTTGCTGACGTCGGGCGAGTATATCGGCCGCTTCTTGAGCGCCGCCGTTCCGGTGATTCCACTGCCCAGTGGGATCCGAGCCTTGTCCTGGCCCTCATCCCAGCCAATCTGCCGCCGCACATAGAGCTCGCCCGCATCCTTGTTCAGCAGCATGATGGCGACGTTTTGCAGGTGAAAGTAATCCCGGGCGATTCCCAGGATCGTCTGCAACACCTCGTCAAGGTCAAGCGTAGACAATACCGCCTGGCTGGCGTCGTAGAGGACGGCGATTTTTTGCATAACCCTGGCCCGAATTCTATCGGGTATGCGGAAGTTACCGAAGTTCCGAAAGTAACGCGCCGTTTTGTACGTAAATGTTGGGGAAACTCACATGACGGGGGGAACGCTGATCCCCATCACCGCGAGCGCTCGGATCAGTTCCCGCCGCACTATCGCAGCCGTCGCCAGCAGGAATTTCTTTCGGTTCTCATCCGCTTCGTTCAAAATGGGGTAGCGGTGATAGAACGTATTGAAGCCCTGCGCCAGTTGAAACACATGTTTGGCCAGATATGCCGGCTCCGTCGTCGCGATGCATTGGTTCACCACGTATGAGGTCTTCGCCGCAGTCAGCCAGAGCTCCCAAATGTCATTCGCATCCGCGCCGCTTAGAAACTTGGCGTATTCGCTCGGAGAAATGCTCAACTGATGACAAAACGCCTCCGGATCGATTCCGCCTTTCCTGAAGATATTCGTCGCTCGCACCACTGCATACTGCGCGTACGGTCCAGTTTCACCTTCGAAACTTAGCGCTTCTTTGAAGTCAAACGCAATCAGCGAAGACTTCGTAAACTTCAGCATGAAGTAACGTAGCGCGCCCACCGCGATCTGCGTGGCGATCGTGGTCCGTTCCCCATCACTCAGTTCCGGATGCCGAGCATCCACTTCTTTCTTCGCCGACGCGATCAGCCTATCGATCAGATCGTCCGCCTTCACTCCAAATCCTTTGCGTCCGGAAACTTCAATGAACGGCCGCGTTTTGTCTTCTTCGGAAAGTTCGTAGCCCAGTTCAGCTGCGCAGCGCGGAGTCAACGCGACCATCTCATATGAAAAATGCGTGTAGTGATCCGCTTGCTGCGTATAGCCCAGCTCTCGTAGCGCCTCGATGACGGTATTTTGCGCCTCGGCTTGTCGCGCATCGATTACGTTGTAAATTTCTGCAACATCCCCAAAATGCGGATGCTCCGGCTCTCCCTCAGTCGCAGAAACCCAACACTCATGCTGATTGGGATACCGATAGAACTTGCGATAGCCGAAATCTCTCCCTAGCAACCCGAACTTCCAAAGATGATAGGCGATGTCCTTTCCGACGTATCCAACCGTCCCATTCGACCGCACGATAACCTTCTGATTTTCCTCGGAAACGTAATTCAAGTAATTCGAATCCGTACCGACGGAAGTGAGAACCTCATCTAGGCTCTTCTCGCCTGCCGCCGCCCTTCGCATCACCCAGCAGCCTTTGTTCTTTCCCGTTGTCTCCAGGAACAAAACCCTCTTTTTCAGCATGGTGAATGCTGTTTCCCAGAAATGCAGGTGCAGAATCTCGCTCTCGCGGGGCAGAAAATCATACTCAATGTCCAACCTGTCCATCGTCTCCAGATGCCGCCGCAGCACCGCAACCGAAATCAAATCCGCGATCGCAGCCGTCTCATTCCCACCCTGTTCAATCGCATGCAACGCTTCGTGACGCGCCTGCAGGTTCTTTTTGTCCTGCTCGTACCACTGCGAAACTCGCGCGTACAAATCCCAGCAGTAGTAATCAAACCGCGGCCGTCGAGTCAGTTCTTCGATCTCGCCTCGAGATTTTCTCTCCAGATGCAGAAATCCAACAATCACATCCGCCACCTGCACGCCTGTGTTGTCGATGTAATTCTGCACATCCACTTCCCTGTCCGCGAATCGCAGCAGCCGCACAAACGTATCCCCCAAGATTGCATTCCGCAGGTGTCCGATGTGAGCAGCCTTATTGGGATTGATGCTGGTGTGCTCGACTAAAACTTTGCCTGAAGGAACTTTGCCGCTTGGCCGCTCGTCTGCCGCCAACGCTGCCGCCAACTCATCGCGTCTTAACCGCGCATTGATGTACCCCGCGCCCGCCAACTCCAACTTCTCGAATCCTTCAATCGTCCCGATCCCGCCAACAATTTCTTCCGCAATCTTTCGCGGCGCTTTGCGCAGCTTTTTGGCCAGCTCAAACGCCAGCGGCAGCGCGTATTCCCCAAACTCCACGCTCGGCGGCTGTTCGATCACGATTTTTGGCAGATCCAACCCATACGTGCGCTGCAAAAATTCGCGCACGCGCTGGCCAAGCCGATCTTCCAGATGACGATACACAGGTCCCTCGAAAGCCTTGGTGAGAACTGCGATTTTAGCAGACTATCGATTCCGCAGAGGTTTGACGCCAATTCTTGCCTTCCCTATGATGAAAACAAGTCCTTGGTAATTCGTCGTTGGTCGTCGGTCCTTGGCTGCAAGTGATTTGCTTTCGGCGAACCACAGCCCATTTAGCCTCCGCTTCAGGCCAAGCACGCACGACCAAGGGCCAAAGACCAAGGACCAACCACGGTTCCTATGCGCATTGCCTACCTCGATTGTTTTTCTGGTATCAGCGGCGACATGTTTCTCGGCGCTTTGCTCGACGCCGGCGTGTCCCCGCAGCTGCTCGAGGAAACTGTCGCGGCGTTGAACATCGGTGCTCGTCTTGAGGTCTCGCGGGTCGAGCGCAGTGGCATCAGCGCCCTCAAGGTCGACGTTTATTCGCATGGTGAAAAGGACCTCCCTCGCGAGGAATACTGGAAGCAGCGCTCCGAGCGCCATGAGCAGAAGCATCAACCCGCTCATGGCTCTCACGATCATCGCCACGCCCCAGTCGAATTGCTCGAGCACAACTATGGCGCCTCGCCGTCGCACGACGATGAAAATCACGATCACCCCGGCCGCCATCTCAGCGAGATTCGCGAGATCATCCTCAAATCCCCGATTGCGGACCCCGCAAAGGCCAACGCGATCGCCATCTTCGAGGCCTTGGGTGCAGCCGAAGCGAAAATTCATTCCACCGATATCGAGAGCGTGCATTTCCACGAAGTCGGCGCCGTCGACGCCATGGTCGACATCGTTTGCGCCGCCGTCGGGGCGCATGCACTCAACGTTGATGAAATTATCTGCTCCCCCTTGAATGTCGGCGGCGGCACCGTCACCTGCGCCCACGGAACTCTTCCCGTCCCCGCGCCTGCGACGCTGGAGCTTCTCAAAGACGCCCCCATTTACTCATCGGGAATTCAGGCCGAACTGGTCACACCCACTGGCGCAGCCATCGTGAAGACGCTGGCCCGGCGGTTCTCAGCATTTCCGCAGATGACCGTCGAGCACACCGGCTACGGCGCCGGCACCCGCGATTTCCCCGGGCACGCCAACGTCGCACGTCTTACCATCGGCGAATCAGCCACAGCAAGCGGCAAGGTGGCCGCTGAGACGATCACCGTCATCGAAGCCAACCTCGACGATCTCAATCCTCAAGTCTTCGGCTACGTAATGGATCGCCTGCTGGAAGCCGGCGCGCTCGACGCGTTCGCCATGCCCGTACAAATGAAGAAGAATCGCCCAGGCTTGCTGTTAACCGTCCTTTGCCATCCCCAGGACGCGCCGCAGTTGTCACAAATCATTTTTGCCGAAACCACAACCTTGGGCGTGCGGCAGCGCGAGGAGCACCGCCAAACCCTCGCGAGAAAGTGGGTCACAGTTTCGACACAATGGGGCGATGTGCGCATGAAGATCGCCAGCATGAACGGCACCATTACCAATTACGCGCCGGAATATGAAGATTGCCGACGCATCGCCGCGGACTGCCGCGTCCCGCTGAAAACCGTAATGCAAGAAGCCATGCAAAAATATCTAAGCGGTTCTCGGCGATCATAATTAACAAGAAAATATATCTCAGCACATGACCCAGAAGTTCTACATCACGACCCCGATCTATTACGTCAATGCGCGGCCGCACATCGGCACCGCGTACACCACCATCGCCTGCGACGCCATCGCGCGCCGCCAGCGCATGCTCGGCGTCGATACTTTTTTTCTCACCGGAACCGACGAGCACGGCCAGAAGATCGAGCGCAGCGCCCTCGCCGCGAAAAAATCTCCCCAGCAACTCACGGATGAAGTTTCCGCCGAGTTCCGCGCCCTCTGGGACCGCATGGGTCTCACCTACGACGATTTCATTCGCACTACCTCCGACCGCCATAAGCGCGGCGTGCAGGCTCTCTGGCGCAAAATTCGCGACAACGGCTACATCTATAAGGGAACCTACACTGGCCAGTATTGCGTTTCCGACGAGCTCTATGTCGATTCCGCCAAGCCCGGCGATCCCTGCCCGCAATGCGGCCGTCCCACAGAAACGGTCCACGAGGAAAATTATTTTTTCAAGCTCTCCGCATTTCAAGATAGCCTCCTGGATCTCTACGAGAGTCAGCCCGATTTCATTCGTCCCGAGACGCGCCGCAACGAAGTCATTTCCTTCGTGCGCTCCGGCTTGCGCGATCTTTCCGTCAGCCGCAGCACTTTCTCCTGGGGCATTCCTGTTCCTGACGATCCCAAGCACGTGATCTACGTCTGGATGGACGCTCTCTCCAACTACATCACCGCACTCGGCTACGGATCGGACGACACCAGGCTCTACGAAAAATTCTGGCCTGCCGACGTTCACATGATCGGCAAAGAAATTGTCCGCTTCCATTGCGTGTACTGGCCGGCATTCCTAATGGCTGCAGGCCTTCCGCTGCCGAAAGGCATCGTCGCTCACGGCTGGCTCCTCTTCGAAGAAAATAAGATGTCGAAATCGCGCGGCAACATCGTTCGCGCCGAAACGATTTTGGATGTCGTCGGAACCGATGCGCTCCGGTACTTCCTGCTTCGTGAAATCGTTTTTGGCCAGGATGGGTCGTTCTCCTTCGACGCTCTTGTCCAGCGCTACAACGCCGATCTCGCCAACGGCCTTGGTAATCTCGCCAGCCGTACGCTATCGATGATCCAGCGCTATTTCCACGGCGAAGTTCCCTATCCTTCGCCAACCGCCGCTCATCGCGCGACCGACGACGCCATTGCCGACGCGGCACGCAAAGTGATTTCAGAGTGCTCCGCTCTCTTCGATCAATATCAATTCTCCCGTGCGCTCGAACTCGCATGGGGACTGGTCGCCGCAGTCGACAAATATATCGTCGAGAACGAACCTTGGGCCTTGGGCGAAAAGACCGATGAAGAGAGCCGCTCACGACTGGCAACGGTTCTTTATACCAGCGCCGAAGCGTTGCGCATCGTCACTGTGCTCGCACATCCTGTAATCCCCGACGCTACCGCGAAGATTTTCGCGCAAATGGGCCTCGGCGATATTCGAAAGTTCGATCTGTCCAAATTGCGCTGGGGACATTTATCTTTGGGCACGAAACTCGGCGCCATCGAACCCGTCTTTCCCCGTGCCGACAAAAGCGCCGTTGAAAGGATGCAGAAGATGGAAGAGCAGGGACGACCCACCGCTGCTGCTACTGCCACTATCGCAACTCAGCCGCCCGAATTGAAACCCGACGCTGCGAAGCCCGCCACGCAGGCGGCAGCAATTTCAGATGGCAAGATCAGCATCGACGATTTCGCTAAGATCGAACTGCGTGTGGGGCAAGTCAAAGTCGCCGAAAAAGTCAAAGGCGCTGACAAGCTTCTCCGCCTCGAAGTTGACATAGGCACCGAAATCCGCCAACTTGTGGCTGGCATCGCCGAAGCGTACTCCCCAGAAACTTTGATCGGCCGCAAGGTTGTCATCGTTGCGAACTTGGCTCCCCGCAAGCTGCGTGGCCTCGAATCGAATGGCATGATCGTCGCTGCATCGATCGAGGGCGGCAAGCCGGTACTGGCTAGCTTTCTCGAAGATGTGCCAATCGGAGCGAGGTTAAAGTAGATATCCCGGGCTGAGGGCACAGCGGTTTTGCCAACGACCGGCGGCCCAAGACCAACGACTGTCTGATCCATGACCACCGACCACCTAGCCCTCGTCGACTCCCACGCCCATCTCGACGGCAAGCAGTTCGACTCCGATCGCGAGCAAGTCATCCAGCATGCACGCGAGGCTGGCGTTCAAACCATCGTCGCTATCGGCAATGGGGATGGCCCCGGCACTATGGACTGCGGCATCCAACTCGCCGCAAAGTACGACTTCATATACGCCACCGTCGGCATTCACCCCCACGAAGCAAAGCTCGCCACTGACGCCGCATTCGACGAACTCGCACAACTAGCAACTCAACCCAAAGTGATTGCCTGGGGCGAAATCGGCCTCGACTATTTCTACGACCACTCGCCTCGCGAAACCCAACAGCAAGTCTTCATCAAGCAGATGGATTTAGCCGCCACTGCCAAACTTCCCATCGTCATTCATTGTCGCCCGTCCAACAACACCGACGACGCTTGGGAAGATTGCCTGCGTCTGATCGACCAGCACTGGCGTCCGACCGGCCTCGGCGGAATTCTCCATTGCTTCACCGGAACCTGGCCTCATGCAAAACGGGCACTGGACCTGGGTTTCATGATTTCGTTCGCCGGCAACGTCACTTTTCCCAAAGGACAGCAGATTCGCGACGCCGCCAAAGAAGTCCCGCTCGACCACATCCTGATCGAAACCGATTCCCCCTATCTCGCGCCTGTTCCGCATCGCGGCAAACGTAACGAGCCCGCCTTCGTCAAGGAAACCGCCCGGCAGATCGCCGAATTGCGCGCCACCTCGATCGAAGAAATTGGCTCACGGACCACCGCAAACTTCCATCGCTTCTTTTCGCTTCCCCAAAAGTCGAACTCCGTTTAGCTTTATAGGTGCATCTTTTACTGGGGCGCGGCAATCATTTAAAGTTAAAACAACATGCCAGAGAACACTTTTGACGTGGTCAGCAAGATTGACTTGCAGGAAGTTTCCAACGCCATCCAGCAGGCGCTCAAGGAAATCCATACGCGGTTCGACCTGAAAGATTCGAAGTCTACCATCGAACTCGACGGCAAGGACGCGATCGTCCTCCACTCCATCGACGAATTTAAGTTGAAGTCCATCAATGACGTTTTCCAGCAAAAGCTCGTCAAACGCGGTGTGCCGCTCAAAGGCTTGACTTACGGCCCGGTTGAGACCGCAGCCGGAGGCACCGCCAAGCAGCGCATCACCATGCAGCAAGGCATTCCGATTGAAAAGGCGCGTGAAATCGTCAAGACCATCAAAGACACCAAGAAGAAAGTGAATGCGTCGATCCAGGGCGATCTCGTGCGCGTGAGCAGCAAAGACCGCGATACTTTGCAGGAGATTATTTCACTGCTTCGGGCGCAAGATTTCGGTATCGACATGCAGTTCACGAATTACCGCAGCAATTAACGAGGAGCGATTGGCCACACCGGCATCCATCGGCGGAAAAGAAATTTTCGAACTCCTGCGCGAAGACCTTGCCGCCATCGAGCGCGAGTTTGGCCGCGATACGGTCTCGCCCGTCGAAGCCATCACCGAAATCGGCGAATATTTGCGCGGCGGCGGTGGCAAGCGCATTCGTCCCATGCTACTGCTGCTTTCCGCCAAGCTCTTTGATTATCGCGGGCGGGGCGCGGTTCGACTCGGCGCCGTCGTCGAGATCATTCACACCGCAACCCTCGTCCACGACGACATCATCGACGAGGCTCAAACCCGCCGTGGCCGTCCTGCCGCCAACACCCAATGGGGTAATTCCAAATGCGTTCTCGCCGGCGACTGGCTCTACATGCAGGCGTTCAAAATCGCCGTCCAGGAGCGCAATTTTCGCATTCTTGATACCCTCATCGAGCTCACTCAGCAGATGGTCGAAGGCGAACTGCTGCAGATGGAGAAGCTCGGCCACCTGATCTCGCTCGATCAGCACTTCGATCTCATTTACCGCAAAACTGCCTGCCTATTCTCCGTATGCATGCGCCTTGGCGCTATCCTCGGTGGCGCGACTCCCGAGCAGGAAGAAAATCTCGCTCAATACGGGCGTGACCTCGGCATGGCATTTCAGATTGTTGACGACGTTCTGGACCTGACTGCCTCAGAAGAGGTCCTCGGCAAACCCGTGGCCAGCGACCTGCGCGAAGGCAAAGTCACTATGGCCGTAATTCACGCTTTGGACCGCTGCCAGCCCGCCGAGCGCGAGATGATCCAAACCGTAATGCGCGAGCGCGCATTTGACGGTGTCACTCACAATAACATTCTCGAAATCCTCGACCGCCATGGCTCCATCGAGGCTGCCCACCAGCGCGCCTTGCAATATGCAGCCCTCGCCCGCAATGCTATCTGCAACTTCCCCAACAACGACAGCAAGCGCGCCCTGCTTTGGGCGCCCGAATTCGTAGTCGCCCGCGAAAAATAGCGTCCCAGAAACAAACTTTTACATCCCCATCCTTTTCCGCAATCCATTTCCCACCCGGACCCGTACTGTCACTGGAGTATAATTCCGCAGTTCAACTTTCACCCCCAAGGAGATCAGGAACATGAAGAAACTCTTGCTGTTCGTAATGGTGTTTTCCGTGATGCTGCTCGGCGTCAACGCCATCGCACAAGACAATATGGGGCAAGGATCCTCTGATAAAGCCGCTGCCGCCCCGCTCAAGACCCTCAAAGGCACCATCAAGGCCGACGGTGACAAATACAGCTTTGTCAGCGATAAAGACAAATCATCCTGGAGCATCATGAACCCCGACGCCGTGAAGGGCCATGAAGGCCACCACGTCGAGCTCAGCGCTCACGTCTACAAAGACAAAATGGCCATCCACGTCATGAGCGTAAAGATGATGAAGTAACTTCCCAGCATCGTTCTTATCGGGCGGCCTATTCGCCGCCCTTTTTTGTTTATACTGGCAACAGCCGTCTTGCTCTCGATCCAGTGAATCATCTCTTCTCAGATATTGCCGCCCACGGCTATCTTCTTATCTTCCTGATCGTGTTCGCCGAGGCAATCGGTCTGCCGGTTCCCGCCGCCCTCGCTCTGGTCGGTGGCGGCGCAGCTATCGCCTCGAAGACGCTCAGCGCCCCAATCGTTCTAATTCTCGCCATCTCGGCCATGGTCGCAGGCGATACGTTACTGTTCGCCGCCGGCAAGCACATGGGATGGTGGCTGCTGGGCGTCCTCTGCCGCATCTCGATCAATCCCGAAACCTGCATCCTCCGCTCCGCCGAATCTTTCTACAAACGCGGAAAGCTCACTCTTCTATTCGCCAAGTTCATTCCCGGCATCAACACCATGGCTCCGCCCTTGGCCGGCAGTATGAAAATGCCCTACTCGCAATTTCTGCGCCTCGACGTCGCCGGCGTTTCGCTTTACATCCTTTCCTATACGGCCGTCGGCTTTTTATCGCGTGACTTTCTCGCCACCCTCACGCGCAGAGTTCAGACTGCCACTCACTCTCTGGAAGAAGTGCTGCTCGCAGCCGCGATCGTTTACATTGCCTATCGCATCGCGCTTTATCGCAAGGCTAAGGTTTACCGCGTTGTGCCGCGGGTGCAGGTTCAGGAGCTCGCCCGTCGGCTTGCCGCTGACGGCAATGGCAAGATCCTTCTGCTCGATGTTCGCAGTCACGGCTACTACGATCCCAATGCCGAACGCATTCAGGGATCCATCCGCTTCGAACCCAACAATCTCATCGAAGAACTCAAAACTTTGCCCAAGGACAAAGATATTTATCTTTACTGTACTTGAGCACGCGAAGCGACCAGCGCCCGGGTGGCGCTGCAACTGCGAGACAAGGGCTTCAACGCCTTCGTCATCGAAGGCGGCTTCGCGGCTTGGCGAAAGGCGGGTGAACCCCTCGAACCCGTCCCCTCGAGCGACTTGGTCAAACTGCCAACCTTTAGCTAATCGGCGCCGTCTTATACTAACCTCGGATGAAATCCAATCAGGAAATCGAAATTAAGTTTCGCGTCGAGGATTTGCGGCAGCTCAACCGCCGCCTCCGGCAATCCGGATTTCGGCTCATCACTCCCCGCACTCACGAAATGAATTCACTTTACGATCTGCCCGGGCAGCCATTGCGCAAGCGCGGCGAACTCCTGCGCCTCCGCAAATATGGCCCAGCTTGGATCCTTACCCACAAAGCCAAAGGCAAGACTGGCCGTCACAAAACCCGCACTGAAAACGAAACCAAAGTCGAAGACGGCCGTCAAACCGAAGCCATCCTCCGTGCCTTACGCTTTGCCCCAACATTTCGTTATGAAAAATTTCGCTCCGAATGGAGCGATGGCAAGGGCCACGTGGTCGTGGACGAAACCCCCATTGGAAATTTTGGCGAGATCGAAGGTCCATCCCGCTGGATCGACCGCACTGCGCGCGAACTGCAAATACCGCGCACCGGCTACCTTACTGATACCTACACCACTTTATTCTTCAAGTGGAAGAAGCAAACCCGCAGCCGTGCGCGGGACATGACCTTCGCGGCCGTTCGCGCCAGACTGTAACCCTCGTTGACCGAACCCCATCATGACCCCGGGTATCGTTCCCAGCACTCGGCGTCCTCTGCGCCCTCGGCGGTCTTGGTTTTAAGAAACTCCGCACCAAACTAACCAACAATTGCCTGATTACTCCGCTTTCCCTGCGTGGTACTCTCAACCTTGCTCTGGTTTTTTGCACCCACCAGCGCCAGTGTCTGTGCAAAAAGATAATTTCCGGCGGCTGCTGCGCACGGTAGAAGCGTTATCCGATCTTGGCCCCGCCATGACCGGAGAGCGCGACTTCCCTCAGACAGCGCGTGCCATGCTCGCGGCCTTGCAAGAGGCCGCCGATGCGCGCGAGATTGTTCTTTTTATTTACAGCGACAAACCTTCCCTCCTTACCTCGATCGCCAGCGCCGGCTTTGCCTTGATGCCCGAACCCGCGCTCATTCCACTTCTTCCCAAACACGTTCATGCGCTCATGTCCGCGCGTGGCCCGGCCATCTTGAACTCCAGTTCCTACGACCAGTTTTTCAGCTTGAACGGCAATGTCGCGCCGGAACTTTTCAAGTGCGTCGCCCCTCTCCTGACCGGCGGCAAGTTTGTAGGCGCCGTTGCTCTCGGTCAGCGCCGCAGTGAATCCCAATATGACGCCGAAGAACTCGAAGCCTTAAGCCTCCTCTGTCATTACGTCGCGCTCGCCGTGCAAAATCACATGCTCACGCAGAACTTGGCCCAGCGGGTCTCCGAAAACCTGCGCATGGTGGCTTCCCTTCATGGCTATTACGACACCGCTCTCGAAGCCTTCGCTGCCGCTATCGACGTTAAGCACGTGAACATTCACGGACACTCCCTTCGCGTCGCGCGCTACGCAGCCGCCATCGGCGAAGCCATGCAAATGGACACCTCCGAAATCGCCGCCCTCCGCTCCGCCGGCTATTTACACGACATTGGCAAAGTCGCCGTCGACAAACGCCTCTTCGGAAAACCCACCACCCTCAATCCCGACGAGTTTCGCGAAATGGCCGACCACACCGTCGTCGGCCATCAAATCGTCAGCGGCGTGCAACTGCCTTGGCCCAACATTCCTGAAATTGTGCGCTGGCATCACGAGCGTGCCGATGGCTCCGGCTACCCCGACGGCCTCCGCATCGACGACCTTCCCATGCCCGTGCGCATCGTCGGCCTCGCCGACACGTTCGACGCCATGACCAGCCCACGTCCTTATCGTGAGCCTATCTCCCTGGGCGCCGCGCTAAGCGAGATCGTGCAGCTAACTCCGCAAAAACTCGATTCCACCGCCGTACAAGCTCTCTTGCTGCAGATTCGTCGTGATGCCGTCGGCAGCAATCGCACCCCATTCCTCGATGGAACCACCCCGCTCATCGCTACCGCCGACATCGATCAACTCGCCGCTAGCTTGCAACACAAGCTGAATCGCAGCCGCATATATCTGACCTAACCCTAACCTGAGGACAGACGAAACATTCCCCAGCTTCCGTGAGCCGAGGCTAAGCGCGGCAAGTTTAAGGCGAACGCTCCGTCTGTCCTCGCCCCCGAAACCGCCAAAAATAAAAACGCGTCCAGCCCAAAAGAGCCGAACGCGTGCTTTGAAAAGGTCCTGCTCGAACGGAACTTTTCCGTTAGTTGCAGGATGTGAATTTGAACGACGCCACGTGGGCTACCCAGTCGATGCCCGTCGTCTTGTAATACATCTGGGTATACCAGAACGTGCAATCATCCGACGGGTCGACGCTCATGCTGCTATAGTCGCCCCAGCGGTTGCTAGACGTCTCCACTCCCGTTCCCTTCACAATGATCTTTGGTCCTTCCAGCTTTCCAAGCGGATCGCTGGGAACTCGACCACTGTATCCAATGCTGGGATCGACATTGGTTTTATTGTCAAAGCTGGCCCCGATAGCCATGTTGCCTACTTTGTCCATGGCTACGCTGGCCATCCAGATGTTGTAAGTCTTGCTCGACTCGGTTCCCGTCTGATACAGCGTCCAGGAGCCTCCCGGAGGCGTGGCACGCAGCTCGTACCAGCGCGTGGCTGCCACCGCAGTCGAACCCGAACCTGGTGAGATGGAGTGAGCTAACACCATAGCTTCGTGGTCCCCGTAATTGCGATACGCCAAGCGATACATCGGCCGATCGCCAAGAGCATCGACGAGAACGGAGGTTCCCGGCTGCGGAATGCAAGCCCCACCACCGCCACCGCAGAGCAACGTGTAAGCCGGCACAGTGATGGTGTGCGGACCAGTGAAAGTCGAGTTGTTTGGGTTGGTGAAGTCTACGTGGAAGTCATATTCGTTCAGGGTGGTGTTAGTGTTTCCTAGTTCCACGAATTTCGCCGGCGCGCCGCTCGGTGGAAGGGTCGCCCCATCCACGTCAGACGGCAGGAAGCTGAAATTCTGCGAATTGGGCGAGAAGCACTGCATGGTTGCGGTGGTACCGGCCAGCATTGCCGTACGATCCAGTGCGCAGGGTTCGCCGTAGCCCGCTCCGAAGTTGTTCACCGAGAGATAATAGGCATCCGGCCAAACCGACAATTTCGGATAGTCCGGAAGTGCGCTGCCAAAGCTGAAGGAATACCGATTGTAACTGCCGGTCGCGTCTTCGGTCGTGGAAACCGCCACGCATACCAGGTCCGTTCCGAAGTATTCCAACTGCTCCACTAGCCAGCGCTGCGCGAGTTTGTCCCAGAGAACGATCGGATCGCCGCCGTCATCCGAAGAACACTCCCCGCCAAATCCCGACCAGATAGTGTGAATGCGAGTCGGTGCCAGAATCTGGTTGCCGCTCTTGTCGAAAACTTGGTAGTCGAAATTCGTGATCAGCACAAACTGCGTCGCTCCCACCGAACCGTTCGTGTCCGGAGGCTGCGCTCCGCCTTGGTTTTCAGTAACGCCATCGAAACTGAGTAGGTTCTGTGTCGAGACCAGCGGGCCGTACTCCGTCTGCACTACCGGGTCCTGCTCCTTCACGATGTTGAAGAAGTGTTTCGGAGACCGGTGTTCACGCATGATGATGTGAGTCGACGGCGCTGGTGGCGCGAGCTTGGCCATGACGCTGAGCGGCAACGAAACGTCATGTTTGATTTCATGAATGACGATCGGATTCTTCTGGGTTGCGGCAAATGTTGGAATGAGTCCCAACAACAGACAAAGGGCGGTAAACAAGCGACACGAAGTCGCAAGTGTGCGTGTCATGCATCCTCCTCACGGATATGGATATAGAACGACGGTTGGCCCAAGCACGCGCAAATTGTGGGAGCAGTCGAGCTGGCAAGCGTGGTCGCCCGTCTACTAGCGGCAGTAATAATAACTCAGAAATCCTACCCAGCCTAGTTGTTTTTCATTGGTGCTTGGCAAAAAAAGAAGTGAAAAACATTGCACTGTGAAGCAGGAATACATTTCCAATAGAAAGCTCTTGATCTGTGGAATCCGTGCCAATTCCTGGCCGCTTTGAAATGAACCCAGGGTCTTTTTGCAAGAAAATTCTGCCCAGGCCGGTGAACATTTTTCCTTTGTCAGCCTCTGCATAAGTGGACGCAAATCGTCGGCCAACCTTTCATAAGTTCAGGGAGCACAGTCGGATAACACTCTACTCCACAACAGGCATGTAGAATGCTACTTAACTGCTTTCATGCCTAGAGTCTGTCGTCAGTGTGGTGCCAATAACGCCGGAAACTTTCTTTGCCTCGCCTGTGGAGCTCCACTCCTCGAGGCTCGCCAGCCATCGGCGATCGCTCAGCCCGATCCCGAATCGCCCGTGCCAACCTTGGCCGAAGACGAGAACAATAATGTAGTCATCGCTACTGAATCCTCTCCAGAACCGGTCCATGATCCTTCCGCCGAGGCATCGGCAACCGCGTCGAACGAACTGGCGGAGGACATAAGAACTTTCTTCGAGTCGAAGCCTCCGGTCGAGCCGCCTCCCCCGGCGCGAACCGGTCGCTACATTGCGGTAGGGCTTCTCGGTTTGGCAGCCGCTGTGGCCGGCTGGCACTGGCGCGATCTTCAAGCCTTCGCCGGTAAACTCGTCAAGCTCACACCGCCTCCCTCCGCCGCAGCGCAACCATCCTTATCCACTCCGTCCCAGGCGACAGCCGAAACCCAACCCTCAATTTCTAAGCCTGTCAATTCAACCCAAACGGAATCCTCTTCAACCCAGTCGGTAACACAGGAACCTGCGCACCCCGCTCCTCAAGTACAGCCCCGCCGTTCCCGCCCCAAGGTTCAGCCTGCTTCTCGAATCACGCCCGTCGCTGAAACTGAAGAAACCCAAGGCGAAAAATATCTTCACGGCGATGGAGTCCCGGTCGACTGTGATCGCGCGCAGAAAGATCTTATGGCTGCCGCCAAGCATTCCAGCGCAAAAGCAGAAACCGCTCTGGGATCCATGTACGCCAACGGCCATTGCGCCATCCGCGATCTGCCTCTTGCCTACCGCTGGTTTGCCCGCGTCCAAAAACAAAATCGCCACACCGACCCAAAGATCGCCGCCGACATGCAGCGTCTGTGGAACCAGATGAGCCCGGAAGAGCGCAATCTGGCCACGCGATAAACACACTTTATCCCGGCCTTGGCAACGAACTCCTTGCATTCTGCGTCATAGCCCCTTTGAGCCGCCTGATTATGACATTCGCGCCGCATTCTCGAGGGATTTTCTTTAGCCTGCTGGTCCTTCACCTTTCCGTCCTCGCCAGCGGGGAGCAGATTCCCGTCAAGTTTCCGCAAGGATCAATTCACGCTTTCATGGTTCTCCGCAGCGAAGAGGGAAAGGCCATCGGCGTCGGAGATTGGGATCAAAAACTTCACAGCGGTCAGTTATCTTCCCACCTGAAGTTCCGCTTCGACGACGGCTCCATCTACGAAGACACCACCACTTTCACCCAGAAAGGCGTGTTTCGCGTTCTGAGCGATCACCTACTCGAAAGCGGCCCCACTTTCAAAGACACCATGGAAGTTTGGACTGATTGTCGTTCCGGCCAGGTCAAAGTGCGGCAGTCGAAAGATGGCAAGGACAAAGATAAAGTCACGACCCAACACCTCAATATTCCTGCCGATGTCGCCAACGGAATCCTCTCCATCCTTCTCGCAAACCTTGCTGACGGCGCCAAGCACACCCTCAGCATGGTGGTTGCGGCTCCCAAGCCACGAATCGTGAAGCTCGTAGTCTCTCCTCAGTCTGAAGACGAATTCTCCATCCAGAAGACGCAGTACAAGGCCAAAACCTACCTTGTGCACATCGATATCGGAGGCGTTGCCGGGGCCGTTGCCCCTCTCGTCGGGAAGCAACCGCAGGACACACGCGTCTGGGTGCTTAAAGCGGACGTCCCCATCTTCCTTCGATCTGTCGGCCCGCTTTCCGCCGGCGCGCCCGTCATCCAAATCGATCTGGCCGGCCCAACCTGGCCGGAGTCGGCAAAATAAATCACCAGGCTCGCCTGGCTAGGGAATCGGCTGTATTACTTCCGTGTCACAAAAACTTACTCACACGACTCCGCATCCTTGTCACGATTAGTTACAATCGTGGACGCCATGGTTCAACATAAAGTCCGCTGGAATCACCTGACCAAAGAATGGTTTTGCCTCTGCTGTGGCCGCACTTCCGATCACATGATGGAGCAGGACGCCCGCGGCGAACTCGAGCAGTATGAATGCTCGCTCCCCTGGCGCGACATCAAGCCGGCCGATGTCAGCGAAACCCGCTAAGGCTCAACCGCGGGTTCCCGATCCGGCCACGGCCGTGTGATCGGCGTTCCGTGAGTGTCCTTCCAGCTTCTCTAAGATCAATGGCCCCAGCTGGGAAACACTTCCTGCGCCTAGCGTCAGCACCATCTCCCCGGACTTGGCTACGTCCGCAACCGCCTCGACCGCCTCCGGAAGCGATGCCACGTACTGCGCCGCGTGGCCTCCCGCATCCTTAATATGACGCGCCAGCGCTTCCCCGCTGATGCCCTCGATCGGCGGTTCGCTCGCGGCGTAAATGTCCAGAATGAACAGCGTATCCGCATCCCCGAAGCATCCCGCAAACTCTTCCATCAGATCGCGAGTGCGCGTGTACCGGTGCGGCTGGAAGACCACATGAACTTTGTTAAAACCGCATTCCCGCGCCGCCGCCAGCGTGGCCCGAATTTCCGTCGGATGATGCCCGTAATCATCAATGACACTGACCCCGCCCGCCTTGCCGCGCAATTGAAAGCGCCGGTCGACCCCGCGGAAATTCTCCAGGGCAGCGCGAATGTGGTCCAATTCGATATCCAGCCCGATCCCCACCGCGATTGCCGCCGTCGCATTTAATACGTTGTGCGCGCCCGGCACGTGCAGGTGAAATTCACCCAGGTCTGCCTGCTTAAACCTCACTTGGAAACGGCTCTCCGGTTGGCCATCCGTCGCCCTCGCTGGCTTCCCTATGTCAATATGAAAATCCGATCCGCGGCGCGTCCCGTAGGTAATCAGCCTCCGCCTCACCTCGGGCAGAAGCCGCCGCAGGATCGGATCATCCTGGCAAGCGACGATCATTCCATAAAACGGCACCCGATCCATGAACTCCAAAAACGTTCGTTTCACATCGCGCATGTTGCGATAACAATCCATGTGCTCGCGGTCAATATTCGTGACCACCGCCAGAATCGGCGACAGCTTGAGGAACGACCGGTCGCTCTCATCCGCCTCGGCTACCAGATAATGCGACTTCCCCAGCCGCGCATTCGATCCCATCGCATCCACGCGCCCGCCCACCACCACCGTCGGATCCAGCCCTCCGCCGGCCAGCACCGCCGCCACCATCGACGTAGTTGTCGTTTTACCGTGCATGCCCGCAACCGCAATGCCGTACTTCAGCCGCATCAACTCCGCCAGCATCTCCGCCCGAGGAATGACCGGAACATGCGCATCGCGCGCCGCCGCCACTTCCGGATTCTCCGCCGCAATTGCCGAACTCGTCACCACTACCTCCGCGCCGGCAATGTTTTCCGCGCTGTGCCCTTCGAAGATCGTCGCACCCTGCGAGCTCAGCCGCTGCGTAATCGCGGAACCTTTCAAGTCCGACCCCGACACTTTGTAGCCGAGGTTGATCATCACCTCAGCGATCCCGCTCATACCAATGCCGCCGATCCCCACAAAATGCACGCGTTGTATCTTGGCAAACATTTGTTACCAATTCCTCTGGGTTCCCCTGCGACCCCTGTGTTCAGGATTTTCCTCTGTGCTTCTCTGTGTCCCCTGTGTTTATGCCTTTCCCCGCTCCTTCAAATACGACTCCTTATATCCCAGATAATTATTCGCGTACCGCATGATCGTTTCCTGGTCCTTCTCATCCAACTTGCGGCGAAGCTTCCCTGGCGATCCCATCCACAGCGACCCCGGTTCAACCACGGTCTTCTCCGGAATCAACGTTCCCGCCGCGATGATCGATCCGGCGCCGATCTTCGCCCCGTTCAGCACAATCACCCCCATGCCAATCAGACAGCGGTCTTCTACCACGCAGCCATGTAGCGTCACCGAATGCCCCACGGTCACGTACTCCCCAACAAACACGCCATACTGTTCCTTCATGCCATGCAGCACGCTGCAATCCTGAATATTCGAGTGCGCCCCCACCCGGATCGAGTGCACATCGCCTCGCAACACTGCGTTCATCCACACGCTGGCGTGCTCGCCCAGCACCACATCGCCAATAATCTGCGCCGACTCGTCAACATAACAACTATCAGGAATAGTCGGAGCAACGCCTTTATAAGGACGGATCATCTCGTCTGATTTCCACCTCGCGGAGCTTTGAACATACCACGCTCGCTAACGCCGGCGCGAGCAGCCCCGAACCGGTCCGCTAACCCTGCCAAACTCCTAAAGAAGAAAGTCCTATTGACAATGCTCTCAGCTTGAACTAACTTGGCCTGCTTTGAAACTCTCGCTCTCCAAGTGGCGTTGGGCTCTGCTGTTGTTCGAACTCTTCCTGTTCGCGCTTATCCTGATTTTGCCGCAGGTCGATCTTCCCGATTTCGCATTCCAACGGGGCAGCGCTCCCATCGTGGCCAAAGCGGCGGTCTCTTCTCCGCCCATGCTCGCCACCGTCAGCCGCATCGTGCAAATTCCGCTTCCTCTATCCGTAAGTGAGCACCAGCGCCGGACCGTCCGGCCTCTTGATCCCTCCACCCCGCTTTCTTCGCTTTCCTTGCTCTGCCGCTGGCTTTGCTAGCAGCCCTTTTCTAACCATTTCCATGATTTGAATTAGTTCACGGGTTTGCTCTGCGAATCGCCGCGCCAGCTTTCGCAGAGCGTCCGGGCAGTCGCATCAGGCTTGGGGCTGGAATCCCAGGGGGGAGATTCCATCGGGCCGGTGCGACTGCCCCGTGATTTTGGGAGTCGCAACGCCGCGCCAGCGCGGAAGGAACATGGCGAGGCGGGGGCGAGGTAGAGAGAATAAATCTCCGCCCCAAGCAAAACCGGCTTGGATGGCGCACTCATCAGAACACCTCCGGCCACTTGCGGGCCGCGTGGAAGACGGCGAGCACGTCGACCCGGCTGCGGTGCAGGCGGTAAACCACTAGGAACGGCGTTCCGGCGATGACCAATTCCCGCGTGTCTTCGACTCGCCCTTCAGGGCCCATTCGCGGGAAATCCCGCAGCCTTTCGGCCACGGACAATATGCGTTCGATCAAGGCCTGCGCGGCGCGGGCGTTGTCCTGGGCAACGTATTCGTAGGTGGAGCGAAGATGACTGACCGCGGCCGGCGTCCAGTAAAGGGTCAGCGCCATTTGCGCGCCATCTGTTTGACCTGGGCGTGGGTCAGGAGCTTGCCGGCGTTTGCCTGGCGCAGGCTCTTTTTGATCTGTTCCACCTGCCAGCTCTGAGCCTCGAGATAGGCGGCGACGGCTTCATTCAGGAGATGGCTGCGATCGCGATCGAGGGCTTCGGCCAGCGTGTCTAGGGCGGTGACTTTGTCGGCATCGATGCGGAAGCTGACCGTGTGTTTTTCCATAATACAGAATATTACGATAGAAGATGACGGCGTAACAAGACGAGCGAGCGCGGCTCGGCAGCAGCCCGCACTCTGACCAACTTGTCATCCTGACAGCCCGCGCTTTTCTTCGCGGGCGGAAGGATCTCAGTCTGCACGGATTCGTGGGAGAGGGCTATCGGCGCGCTGATGCGCAACCGCTCGGACGCCCTATGTCTGCCCCAATCTCCTGATCTTGGTCGAGTAGGGACTAACCCATTCCCATTTCGGGAATCCGAGCCTCGTCCGCGTAAATTTCTTGTCAAGCCCCCAGAACACCGCGTTTCCTCCTAACCCGCTGATTCAATTCCGGAAATAATTCTTCCAATCTTGGCCATTCACCCCTCCTGGCTTGATATCCTAAAAGTAGAGGGAGATTTCAGAGGCGCGGGCTTCCGCGCCTTTCCTTTTTTCGACTCCGATCTCATTCCCATAGGAAAATCTAAATGCCCGAACTCTGCGAACTCGCGGGCGACTGTCCCGTGCGCCGTCGCCGCGCCGAGGCCCGTCGCCTCATCGCCGATCCCAAGCGCAAAGGCGAGCTTGCCGAACTGGCCTTCGCGCTCTGCGCCGCCAGTCACGGGCTCATCGTCTCCAAACCCTACGGAGAAACCGCGCCCTACGACTTCCTCGTCCACGCCAGCCGCCGTCCGCTGCGCGTTCAAGTCAAGGCCGCCTTCACAGCCAGCTGCGCGGGATACGCCTTCAATCTCATCACCGGCTTGCAGCACCGCCGCTATACGAGAGACGACATCGACTTTCTGGCCGCCTACATCGGGCCTCTCGACCTCTGGTACATATTTCCGATCGAGATCATCGAATCCATCGGCGCCCTGACCATCAATCCCAGCGCGCGCCCCGGACGACGCGGCGCCCGCTTCGAGCCCTATCGCGAAGCCTGGCACCTGCTCACCCGCAAGCCGCGAAGCAAGAAACAGACAACTCAAGACGAACCTGTCTGACGGAGGCGGGTGCCTCCATCCTACCGAGCGTAAGTCGCGAGGTTGGGGCGCAAAGTTCGCTTGGATCGGAAATGCTCACGTGGGGACAGCCGCCTTCGGCTGTCCAGCCGAGCGCAGCTCGATGGCGGTTCGCAACCGCCTCCTCCAACTTGTCATCCTGAGCGTAGCGGCTGCTTCGCGCAGCGAAGCAGCCGCGGAGTCGAAGGACCTCTGCAACCCTCGACCTCTGCATCAAACTGGGACCGAGATTTCTGCCGAGGCGGTGGTGGGTGAGGGTCAGAACCAGCGGGAGAGGTGGGGAAAGTTCCGTCTGTCCTCGAATTTTCCCCGAATTTTTTCTCTTAACCTGAATACGCTCCTGTCCAAGTACCAAGGTAACCAAGGCTACGCCTAAAAGGCTCTATCCGGGAACATGGGGTTCCCAGTAAATTGACACTAGACGGGCTATCCTTTGTGATATGATCCCGCGCTTGGATGCCTCTCATTACGAAGGGCTTCGAGAGCGTAGCACAACTAAATCGCCACTTCGGTGAACACGGCGATGATTTCCGGGCATCGAATGCTGCAGAGTATGAGGAGTTTGTCGATAAGTTTCTTGGTGGAAAAAAGCCCGATCACGTCTATGAATGTATGCGCGCGTGTGGGACTATAGTGCGATACGATCCAGTTTCACAAGCATTCGGCATCCTAGACAGAGACCGTGTTTGTCGCACATGCTTCATCCCAGTACCGTGTTCATCCCTACCTGGTGCTGTCCGAGATGCTACGCGGCTGGCAGGGCGCTGTCACAAGTACGCCAATAATCTTGTCTACTTTAAGATGGAGTGTGCGAAATGATTACTGATAATTCATGCCCAGTGTGTGGTTACCTGATGGAAGCCCCTCCTAGAGACTACAGAATTTGTCCATCTTGCGGCACGGAATTCGGCGTCCACGATACCAATGCCACAATAGCCGAACTACGCGAAGCGTGGATGAAAACCGGACCAGCATGGTGGAGCAAGACAGATCAGAAGCCTACCGACTGGAACCCTATCGCCCAGATGGAAGATGCTGGCATTGGGGTTAAGCGCGAACCAGCCAAGGAGACGTCGTTCGTCAGCACGTCAAGCTCTACCGCCGTGGTGGGAGGCCGGGGTTTGAAGGATTGGAAGGGTTGGGCGGCAGCACCATCGGGGCAACGCGATGGTATATTACCCGGAGCGGTATTTCGGTAAAAGACTGTCCATCGATAGCAACGTTGAACCAGTAAACTCCGGGCTCTTGTACCGGGAAGGCCATCGGCACGACTATAGCAACTCCACGATCCTCATCCCCTTCAAAAAGGAGCGGGACAGATAAGGGAAGCATACTCTCATCGCTCGGAGATCGCGGCTGCACCACAAGAGTGCACGAGCCCCGATGTATTCCAGACTTGAACATCACTACGAGAGTGGCTTGAATCGAAGATGGCGGCATCTGCTCCGAAGGGCCGCTTACGGTCCACCGATCTACAACTCTTATAAAGCTATTAACCCCGTCGCTCTCAAGTAACGATTTCTCGCACAGAAATGCAGCGGACAGGTATGGTCCACCTGTAATTGGCATGGCGGACACATCATACACCACCGGAATGGTACCCTGTCAGGACATCAACAACCAGTGCAATTGGGCCAGTCAAGATGAGATTGCCAGAATGATTTTCCGCTTGTCCCCGGGGTCACGAGCGAGACGCTCACGCCTACATCGCTGCCGAGCTACGTTGGCGGACGAACGTCCCGACGCGAGCGACGGCAACTTCCTCAGGATGACAAGGTGGTTGGTTTGTGAAGGGGTCGAAATCCCACGCCTAACGTTGCGGGGACGCTCGGTTAAGAATGGGGCACCCGCTGCCCCACATGGTTCTTGCTGACTCCCGACTACTGACTTTTGACTTCTAAGCCGCTGGCTTCTCCAACTCGCTGCGGTTCCACTTGCCCAGGTTGGCGCCGGCTTCGTAGGTGGTCTGCATGAAATCGAGCAGCATTGCTTTCGGCGAGGGCGAGGTGCGCACGTCGTCGTACATCAAGAGAAATTCGTGCAGGTCGGGATGGTAAAAAGCCGGCTTGGGCACGGGAGCTTGCGCGAATCCGGCGGGCTCGGGAGCCGCGTAGACGTAAAAGGCCGCATCTTTGATGTCTCCGCTGCCCGGCCAAAAGCCCGCGCTGATGACTTCGTGCGAATAGGCTTCGCGGGTGATGGGATCGGCGCCGGGGCGCTCGGGGGCGCGGCGTCCGGAAAAGCGGGTGACTGCGAGATCGAAGCTGCCCCAGAAAAAATGTACTGGGCTGCTCTTGCCGATGAAGCGCGCGCGGAACTCTTTGAAGATCGAATCGCAGGCGAGCAGAATTCGCCAGAAACGGTGGACGGAGTCGGGATCGTAGGCGGCGTGTTGCGTGTCCTCGTCGAAGGGAATGGGATTGGGAATTTCGACCGGCATGCGCCAGATTTTTACCTGGATGCCGAGCGAGCGCAGGCTGTCCATGAACTCGCGGTAGAAGGCGGCGACGGTTTTTGGGGCGAGCGCGATGACGCGCTCGGAATTGCGGCTGGTCTCAATGAACAGTTTGTGCTGAATGAAATCGAATTGCACTTCGAAGATGCCGCCGTCGTAAGGGATGGGCGATGTGGTGAGGCCGCGGGAGTTGACGTAGAGCGGGACCTCCCACCAGTGGTTGAGTCGCGGGCTGAGGGCGAGGCGCACCTTGCCGACAATCTGCGTCCACATGTGCAGGGTTTGGCAGGTAGGTTTCCAGGCGTCGAGATGGAGCTCGGGCCAGGGGGAGAGAGAGTCGGTCATAGTGGGCCTCATCTGGAGAACTATAAAACTTTCGCGCGAGTCGTGGTGGCTTTGGCGGAAAGCAGCGAGCGGATTCCGGGATTGGCAGAGGAAACGGGGAACGTTCCGTCTGGCCCCCGGTTTATTCGCCCTTCATTCGCCGTTGAACCCTCCTGCTACAATGCTCTGTTTCCATTCAGGTCACGAACTTTTCCCTCCTGACAGGCGTATTGTCTGGAGGTGTTAGGACGAGGCGGCGGTGTCTAATACAGCAGGCCGCCCAAAACTCAGAGTTCCGGAGCTCCGCGGTTGGAAGACGCACAACTCGCCGCCCTGCTGGTCCGTCGCTGCCTTGCCGGCGACGCGGCTGCATGGGAGGAACTCGTCGAGCGCTATCACCGGCGGATTTATAACATCTGCTACCGCTTTGCCGGGTCGGCGACTGACGCCGAAGACCTCACCCAGGATGTTTTCATCAAAATGTATCGCACGCTGGGCTCGTATGACCTCGAGCGCGGCGCATTCATGACTTGGGTGACGACGGTGACGCGCAATCTGCTGGTCGATCACTTCCGAAAGACCAAGCAGGAGCGGATGACGGATTCACTTGACGGCGCGCCTTCGGAGCATGAAGATGCATTACCGTTAAGTGATCGCCTTGCCGATGCGGGGCCTACGCCTGACTCCCGGGCACAAAGCCAGCAAGTCGGCGAAGCGGTACACCATGCCTTGCAGAAGCTTTCGCCGGATCTTCGCGAGGCAGTTATCTTGAGAGATTTACAAGACTTAGACTATAAAGAGATTGCCACGGTACTAAAGGTACCGGAGGGAACCGTCAAATCCAGAATAAACCGCGGACGGGCGGAACTTGCACGTCTGCTCCAACGTACATATAAGCAGGTAATGTGATGGCAGAGAAACATCATAACGATATGCAGTGCAGCGAGTTCGACGCACTGCTCAGCGAGGCGCTGGACCACATTCTGAGTGGTCCGAAGTTTGAGGAGTTTCAGGCGCACGCGAAGTCATGCGCCGTCTGCGGACCGCTGCTGGCGGAAGCCGAGGTGGGGAAACGTTGGCTGGAGCAGTTGGTCGAGGTCGATCCGCCGCAGCACTTGGTGCACAACATTCTGGCTGCGACCACGGGGATTGAAACCGCGCGGTTGCACGGAACGGCGGCGGCTCAGGCGCAAATTTCCTGGTACGACCGGATTGTGGATTCGGTCAGCGCGGTGTTCCGGCCAATTATCGGAGTCGTCAAGCAGCCAAGATTTGCCATGTCGTTTGGGATGGCTTTCTTCTCGCTGTCGATTTCGCTCAGCCTGGCCGGAGTGAAATTGAACGATGTGCGGCACGCCGACCTGCGGCCGAGCGCGATTAAGCGCAGCTATTACGAGACTAGCGGCCGGGTGGTGAAGTATTACGAGAATATTCGATTTGTGTATGAGATTGAATCGCGCGTAAGAGAATTCAAGCGCGCGACCAACCCCGCCGAACCTGGACAGAAGAAGGAAAATCATCCGAGAAACGATGACAGAAGTGGACAACCCGACGAAAAACAGGAACGAAACTACAGTCAGGGAGATAGCCAAGTGATTCTAGCTGGACTCCCAGACAACCCGCCTGTAGTGGGCTTTATTCCGGTAAGCCAGGCCGCAGATGTTGCGGCCGCACTCAGGAGGATTGCATGAACTGCGCCAACCATCCCGAAAATGAGGCAGTCGCGTACTGCCGAACTTGCGGGAAGCCACTTTGTTCAAGCTGCACCCGCGACGTGAAGGGTGTAATTTATTGCGAGAATTGTCTCGCGGAACGGCTGGGAGCGGTGAATCCGCCAGTAGCTCCGGCAATGCCGGGCGTGATGCCAATGGCAGCGCCGATCACTCCGAGTTCCGGGCCCAACCCAACGGTCGCCGGCATTCTCGCCGGATTCTTTCCCTTCGGCGTGGGCGCGGTCTACACCGGCCAATATGCCAAAGGCCTGGCGCATTTGCTGATTTTCGTCGGATTGATTGTCGGCATGGGGCAAGACAGCCCGCTCGACATGATTTGCGGCTTTGCCTTCGCATTCTTTTACGTGTGGCAGATCATCGACTCGGTCCGCTCGGCGCGAGCGATCCAACTGGGGCAACCAGCGCCGGATCCAATGGGTCTGGGCCAAGCATTCGGAGCCGGCGAAAGGGTTGATACCTCGCGCATCCCAACGGCGGCGATTGTGCTGATCGGGCTGGGAGCGCTGTTCTTGCTGCGCAGCTCCGGAGTGTTTGAGTTCAGTCTCGATAACATCTGGCCGGTGCTGCTGATTTTGCTGGGACTTTGGCTGTTCGGCAAACGCTGGGGAATTATTCCGTCCCATCGCGTCTACAGCCACGCCGACCGCATGCGCGGCCTGACCGGGCCGGTCGTGCTGGTGACGGTGGGCCTGCTGTCGCTGCTCGAAAATTTGGGAGGCCCCGCCTGGCATCGCACTTGGCCGATTCTGCTGCTCGCGATCGGCATCACCAAATTGCTGGAGCGGCAGACGCCACCAACTCTGCCGCCTCCCTCGTTTCCAGGAGGGCCGGGCGCGGGGAGCGGGGATGTGCAGCCTCCGGTGAGCGAGGTGAGAAATGGCTAGCACTATGCAAGCGCCGCCACCGCCTCAGGCTCCTCCGCCGCGTTATCGGCGGTCGCTGTCGGGGCCAATCGTTCTGATCTCGATCGGCATTGTGTTTTTGCTAGGCACGATGGGTTATCTCGATTGGCAGCGGCTGGGCCACTGGTTCGCGCATTACTGGCCGGTGATCCTGATCGTGGCGGGCGTCATCAAGCTGATTGAATATCAGACAGCGCAACGACAAGGATATCGACCGAGGGGCTTGGGCGCAGGCGGGATTTTCCTGATCATTCTGGTGGTCACGTTCGGGCTGATCGCGACGCAGATGTCGCGGTTCGATTGGAACGAACTCAAAGACAACCTCAATATCGACGACAACGATTTCAATTTATTTGGCGAAAAGTACACGTACGAGGATCAGCTGTCGCAGGCATTTCCTGCGGGCGCGAGCTTGCATGTGAACGACACGCGCGGCGCGGTGACGATTGATCCGTCGAACGACGATCAGATCCACGTCGTGGTGCACAAACGGGTGAATGCCGACAACCAATCGGAGGCCGACAAGTACAACGGGCAGACGAAGCCCTCGATTACGGTGAGCGGGAACATTGTCACCTTAAACGCGAACAATGACGCGAGCGGCGAGCACCACGTAGCTGTCGATCTGGAAATCTCCATGCCTCGCGCGGCGTCGGTGAACATTTCGAACCGTTACGGAGACGTCAATGTGACCGGGCGGGACGGCGATGTGGTGGTTGCGGCGCAGCACAACGATGTCACGGCCAGTGACATCAACGGCAAAGTAAGTTTGAACCTGGAGCACAGCTCGGCAAAGATTTCGCAGGTAAGCTCGGATGTGTCGATTGAAGGCCGGGCCAGCGACGTTGCCATTGATGATGTAAAGGGCGGGCTGCACCTCGACGGCGAGTTCATGGAGAGCGTGCGGCTGAGCAAGATTGCGCAGACCGTGAATTTCAAATCGGCACGGACGGATTTGCAATTCTCGAAGTTGGATGGGGACTTGAATCTGGACTCGGGCGATTTGCAAGCGGACAACGTTTCGGGGCCGGTGCGGCTGACGACACGATCGAAAGACATTCGCCTGAGTGGCGTGAGTGGCGATGTGCGCGTGCAGGATGAAAATGGGTCGATCGAATTACGCATGAATAAGCTGGGCAGCATGCAGGTGGAGAACCGGAACGGCGATATCCAGATTTATTTACCGGAGAAAGCCGGTTTCCAACTGGACGCGCGGTCCCGCGGCGGCGAAATTGAAACCGATTTTAACGAATTGAAGATTGATTCTTCGGGCGACACTGCGGTTGCAGCGGGCGTGGTTGGCGGAGGCGGGCCGCGGATCGTGCTGACCAATAACGAAGGGACGATCGAAATCCGCAAACACGAACCGGAACCACCAAAGCCGCCGAAGGCACCCAAAGCTCCGCGCGCGGCGGGGGCGCCCACGGTGACGGAGAATTAAGTCAGTCCTCACCCAAACCGAAATCGGGTTTGAGTCAAGCCTTTTGTGAAAATGCGCAGGTTTTTCGTTGCTCGTCGTCCGCGAGCCGACGACTCCGCTGCCTCAGGATGACAAGTCTAGATGGAGACGGGCGGATGGAGAAGTTGCGGAGCTGCGCTCCGCCGGACAGCCGAGGCGGCCGTCCCCACGCAAAACTATGCAAGTTCCAGGTCGATTCTTTTGGCTGACGGATCCAGCTTAACGATGCGGAAGCTGCGAATCTGGGTGGCGCGGATTTCTTCCTGTTTGACGGGGCCAGCGGCTGCGTTCCCTTTCCAGCGAGCTTGCAGCATGGAAGTAAGCGAAGACAAATCAGCCTTTGGCGCTTCTTGCTTCTTCTGTTCACCGGATTCTTTAGTGGAAATTTTGCACGTTGCGAAGATGCCTTCGCCGAGTTCGATCTTCGCCTGGGAGCCGGAAACCTCGATTACACGGCCAGAGACGACGTTCCCCTGCTGATGTTCGGCGATATATTCCTCGATGCTCGAGGGAAGCATCTGCTTCATGCCGAGTTTAAGGCGACGTTTTTCGGTATCGACTTCGAGGACAACGGCTTTGACTTGCTGGCCGAGTTTCAGCATGTCCTGGGGATGGTTGACGCGCTTTTCAGCGCTCATGTCGCTGACGTGGATCATGCCTTCGATGCCTTCGGAAAGCTGGATGAAGGCGCCGAACTTGGTGAGGCTGGTGACCGGGCCTTCGACCACCGAACCGAGGGGAAATTTCTGCGGCACTTCAGTCCAAGGATCGCCCAGCGCCTGCTTGAGGCCGAGCGCGATGCGGCGCTCGGCGGGACTGACGCTGAGAATTACGGCTTCGACCGTGTCACCGGGCTTTACAACGTCGCTGGGTGACTTCACTCTCTTGGCCCAAGACATTTCCGAGATGTGAATCAAGCCTTCGAGGCCGGGTTCCAGCTCGACAAAAGCCCCGAAATCGAGCAGGCGCGTAACCGTGCCGCGAGCACGATCGCCGGGCTTATAGCGAGCGGGCACGGTGTCCCAGGGATCAGGCTCAAGCTGCTTCATGCCGACCGAGATGCGGTGCTTCTCGGGATCAATCTTCAGAACTTTGACTTCGACTTCCTGGCCGACGGTGAGCGCGTCGGCGGGGTTGGCGATGCGGGCGCGAGAAATGTCGCTGACATGAAGGAGAGCGTCGACTCCGCCGATATCGACGAATGCGCCGTATTCGGTGAGACTGCGCACGGTACCGCGAACAATCTCGCCATCTTTGACTTCGGAGTAGCGGCGGTCTTTGATGACGCGCTCTTCTTCCTCAAGAATGATGCGGCGGTCGACGACCACGTCTTCTTCGGTTACGTCGAGCTTGGTGATACGGCAACGGATTTCCTGTTCGACCAACTTTTCCATCTCGGCGGCATCGCGCGTGCCGGTGCGGGAAGCGGGCATAAACGCGCGGACGCCGATATCGACGCTGAGACCGCCCTTCACCGCGGCCGTGACGGTTCCGACGATGGTGGCTTTGTCGGCGAAAGCTTTTTCCAGCGCAGCCCAATCTTTGGGGCGCTCGACGCGACCGCGAGAGAGCTGGTAGTAACCTTCGGGGTCGCGGCCTTTGATGGAGATGACCAATGTATCGCCGGGCTTGGGCGGCTGCGTTGGGAAAGCCGAGAGCGGAAGAATGCCTTCCGATTTGTAACCGATATCGACAAGAACAGAGTCGGCAGTTATGGCAACCACAGTGCCTTCACGGCCTTTGGCGCGCTGCTCGGGCTTCGGGCGATGGCTTTTTTCATATTCGGCAAAAAGTTCGCCGAACGATTCGGTGGATTCGTCAGTGGTTTGGGGGACGTCAGGATTGGGCATGAACGATGGATTCTCGGTTCGGAGCGATCCTTATCAGGATACCATTGCCTCCGCTCCGATAGGGTGCGCACAACCCCACCCGGGCGGAATTCCGCCCGAGTAGGGCACCTGGAGGACAGCCAAGTATGGCGTCAAGTCAAATCTGGCGGGGGAGGCTCCTCGATTGCACGCCGGCGCAGGATTGGGGGCCGGCGTCGGCGTGCAATGCCACCCCCTCATGCGGCCTTGGCCGCGAAAGTGACTTCCTGGGCGCTTCCACCTGAGCGTTCTTGATGATTCTCTCGACTTCGCGAAGCAGATGCGCCTTTTTTCGCTCATCGGTCTCGGCATAAGCCGCACGGTACAGCTCGGTAAAATCACGAAAGGACTTGAAGCTCATGGGACCTCCTATGCCGCGTGACCGCCGGAAATGATGTTGTGAGGGCACTTGTGCCAGGTGCCAGGGCGATCGACTAGCGGGTTGGGAGCATCGGCGGATGACTCGAATTCTTCATCATGGTGGGAGGCGGAGCGAAAAGAGCGAAGAACGACGACAGCCAGGAGAATCCACCACAGCGGAAACGTGTTCACCAGGAAGAGCAACATACCACCCTCCAATATTGTCTACTAATACCATAGACATTATGGTGATTGTCAAGAGAAAAATGCAAGGGGACAAGAATGCCCTTTGAGCGATCACAGTGGCAGTTCAAGCAGAGAATTCCTGTTCGGGCCGGGCGGAGACATTGAGAAGCATGAGGTTTTTCGACTTCATGAGCATCACGCAAAGCGCGATGCTCATTTCGCTCGGGGATGACATTAGGTAAGGTTACGAATTTTTACTCGCTGGTGAAGTAATCAACCGTGACAGGGTTCTCGAAGAGCGAGTAATCGCGAGTGACCACGGTGATGCCGCTATCGGTGACGAAATAGCGCTGGCGGTCGGCCTCGGGATCGTAACCGATGGTAGTGCCTTCAGGGATGTGAACGTCGCGATCAATGATGGCCTTGCGAATGCGGCAATGGCGGCCGACATTCACGTGGGAGAAGATGATGCTGGCATCGATTTCAGTGTAGGAGTTCACGCGCACGTCGGGTGAGAGCACGCTGTTCTTCACCATGCTGCCGGAGAGGATGCAACCGGCCGAGACGATGGAATCGAGAGCGGTACCGGTGCGGCCGGTTTCGGCGAAGACGAACTTCGCCGGCGGATATTGGCGCTGGTGAGTGCGGATGGGCCACTGCGCATCGTAAAGATTGAAAACGGGCGACACGGCGACGATATCCATGTTGGCTTCGTAGTAGGCTTCGAGCGTTCCTACGTCGCGCCAGTAGAGGGCTTCTTTCTTGTTCTCGTCGACGAAATCGAAAGAGTAGACGCGATAGTCGTCGATCATTTTGGGCAGAATGTCTTTGCCGAAATCGTGGCTGGAGTTGGGATCTTCGGCATCTTTGAGCAGCACCGGAATGAGGACGTCGGTGTTGAAGATATAGATGCCCATCGAGGCGGCAACTTTTTCGGGGTTGTAAGGAGAGCGCAAATCGGTTTCTTTGGGCTTCTCGAGGAAACCGTTGACGCGATAATCGCGGTCGACTTCGACCACACCGAAGCGATAGGTTTCGTCGGGATGGATCTGGATGGTGGCGAGAGTGACGTCGGCGCCGGAGTCGTTGTGCTGCTTCATCATGCGGCCGTAGTTCATTTTGTAAATATGGTCGCCGGAGAGGATGAGCACGTGTTGCGGCTGCTCAGAGCCGATGGAATAAATGTTCTGATAAACGGCGTCGGCGGTGCCCTGATACCACTCCTCACTGACGCGTTTCATGGGCGGGAGGACCTCGATGAATTCGCCCATCTCGCGGCCGACGATGTTCCAACCCTCGCGAATGTGGCGATTAAGGGAAAGTGCTTTATATTGCGTGAGAATGTAGACCCGGCGGAGGTCAGAGTTCACGCAGTTGGAGAGCGTGACGTCGATGATGCGATAGATGCCACCGAAAGTGACCGCGGGCTTGGCGCGATCGCGAGTGAGAGGATAGAGGCGCTCGCCTGCTCCTCCGGCTAGTAAGACTCCGAGGGTATCTTTCATGCAATTTTCACTTGCCTGCTTGGATGACGATTTTCAGGAACGCGTCGGGAGTTAACGCGCTCAGTAATGTCGAAAAGCGAAATACTAGCACAGGAGGCGTTTAGGGAACATGCGGGGATTGCCGTCGGTGGGTGGAGGAAAGGCATGTATGGCGGGCAAAGAAAAATCCCGGCAGGTGGTGGACCTGCCGGGGTGGGCGAGTGCCGAAGCCTTGTCCCTAGGAGAGGAAGAATTCTTTGGCCAGCGCGCCCCAATCTTTGTCGGGGATCTGGTTGGCAATGTCGTCGACGGCCACGCCACCATCCTGTGCCAGAGCGCCGGCCATGGCGGGCATCTTCATGCGCAGACGGCTGGCGGATTCCTCGGTCCACCAGCGGGCCAAGGTACCACCAAGAAGATTGCGGAAGCTGATCTTGGCGTCGGGAGCTTGCACGGTGAGCAGCCAACCGTCGCCGTAGGGATCCTTGCCAATCAGTTCGGGGGTCTGGACCAGAGTGTCGTTGACGTTGGCGACGACGCCTTCGATCGGAGAAAGCATGTCGACTGCCGTGCCATCGCGATGCAGGGTGCAAACCTTTTGGCCCTGACGCAGCCATTGTCCGCGCTGCGGCAGTGTGATGCTGGCAACTTTACCTGCTAGTTTCGAGGCGAAATCGTCCATGCCCACGCGCACTAGATTGGGGCTTTCGCTCAATGCCCAGGTGTGGCCGGGATGATAGCGGAGATTGTCAGGGACCGCGAAGCCGCCGACAACGGTGGAGGCCAGCCGGGCCGGGGCCTCTTGCGCAGCCTGGACATAGGGCTGCACCAGTGCATGCTTCTTGCTATAAAAGTGATCGATCAGGAGAAGCGTTGTAAAAGTCAAAAGAACCAGAATGACTGCCATAAGTCACCTCGTTGGAGGGCCTTTCTTTGCTGCTCCGGGCCGCTCGCCACTGTTGCTAAAGGCAGGTTTGTTGCCAAGTTGTTCGGGAAATGAAACTGCATAAGCGATGTCTTTGAGAGGACAAGAGATGGAGGTGTTCGGGGTGCGTATGCCGAGCCCAACAGATGAAATCTGCAACGCAAGGTTTGCTGAGAACCGCAACAGCGTTTTCTTGATAGTTAGGCGTGTTTGGAAGACGACTCGGAGGGAACAAGTGCGCAATCAATAGCTTGCGGGTTGCGAGGTGTGTTGCTGAGATTCGCAATAGCGAATGAGGCGAACTGTTACAGAAAACTCCGGAAAACCTGCCATGGATTTGCACGGATGCAAACGGATCCGAAAAACTTCCAAATAGCCAAAAGCCTGCCACGGATTCGCAGATCAAGGCGGATCAATAACTTGAAGAAAACCGATATGAGTTATCAGCTTCGGTCTTAGCTCTTGAGGTTGTACTTAGTTTTGAACCAGACGGGTTCTGTTATCTTCTTGACAAAGAGGGCATACCTGCTTAAAGTGCGGGCAAGAAATTTGAAAGGTTGCGCCCAGGAAACCCACTATGAAGAATGTTTACGAGGTTCTGAGACAGAAAGAACTTGAACTGGCCAGGCTAGAGCGGGAGGTGGAAGCATTGCGAGTCGCGGCGCCCCTGCTCGCCGACGATAAAGAAGTGCTCTCCGAGGGCACCAACAACAAGCCGACGTTGGCCGGAACTGTCCCCCAGCAGCCGATCCGGATTCCTCAGCCGGCAGCCAACCCAACTCCGCAGCCGGCGCGAGCAGTAGGATGGGAAGACGCCGGGAAACGCTGGCCGTAATAAGGAAGCGAGCCAAACGCGCGATTATGTTGTCGCAAGCATCGCGACGATTCGCGCGGCTCGCCCAGATCCCCATTCGACTCGCTGCGCTCGCTCAGGGCAGGCTCTGGCTGCGCAACAAGCGATTGCTCGGGATGACAAATACATAGGGCCGGTTCGGGAGAACTGCGAACCGGCCCTGTGCCGCCCCAGGCCCGCGCTTAAGCGCGGCTAACTTGCGATAACAACCAATCCCGCGGAACAGCTTGGAAGAGCAGATCATTCTCAGGCGCCATGAACTCTGCGCCACATTCGGAGCAGACAAAGTCCCAAGTCGAGGTGAAGGCCCGACGGTACTCGATGAGACTGTCGGCAGCTTCGTAAGAAATGGCCAGGGCACCGCAGCCCGGCATTGGGCAAGTGGCCCCCGCGGCACGGATGTCGACGTCTTCTTTACAGGGGCTCGTCAGTTTCATCGCCAGATCGATGGGTTCGCTTTTGTTCATGGCCATTCCTTTAGCTTGCTGCAAAATCTGTCCTGCAAGACCTGCGCTACACCACAACCATTCTTTCGAGGGCAGCTCGGTTCTTGATCAGCAGCGTTGAGCCGTTCAGTTCGAGCAGCCGCTGCTTTTTGAATTCGCTCAAGGTGCGAGTTACGGTTTCGCGCGAAGTTCCGATCAACTGGGCCATCTCTTCATGAGTAAGAGCCAGCTTCATGCGGATCACGCCATCGACTACGCGTCCGTCAGTCGACCACTGTAAGAGCAGGCGGGCCAACATTTCGGATACGGAGTGCGAAAGGCCGATGGAACGGATGACTTCGTACGCCGATTGGCAGTCTCGCGCCAGATGTTCGGCGGCGCGAAGGCAAGCATCGCCGTGGGCATTCAGGAAGCGCAAGAAATCTTCGCGGCGGATGAAAGCCAACTGACAAGGCTGCAGCGTTTCGACGGTGACTTCGTGTGGCCGCCCACTGATGACGGAATGCAAGCCGAGAATGGTGCCCGGCTCGGCAATCTTGAGGATCAGACTCTTGCCGTCGGCATTGGTGGTCATCATTTTGACGCGACCCTGGCAAAGGACATAGACGCCACGGGCATCTTGCCCTTCGAGGAAAACCACCGAGCCTTCCGGAAAGCAGTGGGAATGCTTGACGCGATCCAGGTCCTGCATGGACTCCTGGGCCAGCGTACAGAAGAAGCTGCTGTTGTGTAGCTTGCAGTCGATGCAGTTGTCGATAATCGGCAAACCGTAGGGAGAGTGTGCTGCCGCTCTCCGATCAGACAACGGAATAAAACCAGGAGTTCTGGTCGCCGCGCTCGTCATTGAAGTAGCCATCTCGATTTCCCTTCCGCGAAGAATTTCAAATCCACCCCAACCAACTATGGCTCGACTTTAACGGTTGTCACGATTGCTCACTACTAGGTGAATCCCTAGTTTTTTGGGGCCGGGGTAACAAAACGGGAATCGGCGCGAAAGGCGCGATTTTGCTGAGGAAATGGAGAGGGATGCAATTTGGACAGGGATGCGCGCCAAACGCGCGGGTTTGTTGTTTCCTAAAAGCACTGACAAAAGTGGACGGCTGGGAGCCGTGACCTCAGTTAGGAGATCCGGCTCCCAGTTGGGGAGAAAAATAGGGCGTTCCGTTCAGAACGCTGGCAATGGCAAGAGGAAGCTGTTCGGTGGTGTAAATTTTCAAGACATAGCCGTCGGCGCCAAGGGTGCGTGCTTTTTTCAAATAGGCGCCCGATGATTGCACAGTAAGAAAGATGATGCGGGTAGCGATGCCCAATTGGCGAATTTTGGCCGCGGCCTCAAAACCGGTCATGACCGGCATACTGATGTCTGAGACAATCACGTCGGGATTGAGGGTGCGGGCCGCCTCGACGAGTTTCTCGCCATTTTCCACGGCGCCCACAACTTCGTAGTCCTCACCGAGTAATGCTCGAACTTCTTCGAGCATGGCGGTGTGATCGTCGGCCAGCAAGACTCGCTTTCGATTCACGACCGGCTCCTTTAGGGTTACGTCGGATGAAGAATATGTACTATCACTGCCCATGAACAATTTGTGCCAATCTCTCTTGCGAACAGGACCAGAGTACAGGGCGGGTGGAGGCTGTGCGACTAGGGTATACCCTAGTTTTTTAACCTGGGATAAGTCCTTGCTGTAGAGCAGCTTTGGTGAGTTCGGCGACAGTTTTCACACCCAGCTTAGCCATAATGCGGGCGCGATGAAATTCAATAGTCTTGACGGAGAGATGAAGGATATCGGCAATCTCTTTGTTTCCACGGCCTTCGACAATCAATTGCAGAATCTCGCGCTGGCGCTCAGTCAGGTCCTCGGATTCTTCACTAAGTTCGCCATGGCGATTCCAAAGCCGGGCAATCACGTCCTCTCCGAAAGCGGGGGTGATGTAAGTCTTGCCGCGCAGGACGGCCTCGATGGCCTGACTTAATTCCTCGGTGGCACCGGCTTTGAGCACATAGCCTGACGCACCAAGCCGTAAGGCTTGTTTCAAGTAGGCAGGATTCAAGTGCTGGCTAAGAAAAATCAGTTTGGTGTGAGGAAGACTTTTCTTGATCTGCTTGGCCGCTTCAAAACCATTGAGCAACGGCATGCTGATGTCGACCACAACCAGATCCGGCTTCAAGCGCTCGGCCGACTGCATCAGGGCGCGGCCATCTTTGGCCAAGCCGACGATCTCATAGTGGCTTTGCAAGGCGTTACGCAAGCCATCGAGGATAAGTTCGTGATCGTCGCATAAAAGGATGCGAGCCCTCATAGTCAATAAACCTAACAAAATAGTATTATGCAGCAGGTGTTTCGCCAATTCTTTTGGAGGTCCGCGTGGGGGCAGGACATCCCATAAGTTCTCCGCCATCTGCCCAGGTGAACGACGCTCTGGGAAAACGGTCGATGTTCTGGCTGGTGATAGGCCTGGGAATGTTGGTGTTGCTCGGCGGCATCGGGGCGTTCACTCTGCAGCAGGTGGACGACTCGGACTATTGGGTCGATCACACGCGTCAGGTGATCGGCGCGAATCAGCAATTGCTGCTGGACATACGAGACGCGGAAGCAGCCGAACGCGGCTACATTATCACGGGCGATGACAGGTACCTGGAGCCCTTCAATGCGGCGGCACAAGACCTCGCTCCTGTGCTGGCCAAGCTTCATCAACTGCTAAGCGACAATCCCCAGCAGCAAAAGCGATTGACGGCTCTCGAAGGGCTGATCAATCAGAGAATGAACATTCTCCATCAGGGCGTACAGCAACGACAAAATTTGGGATTCGCAGCCGCCGAAGCGGTGGTTGCCAGTGGGGGCGGACGCGAGTCCGCGAAGCAGATCGGCGATGCGAGCCGCGAACTCGGGGCTGAAGAATATGGCTTGTTAGAACAACGGTCGCACACTCGCCAGGCCCGTGTCAGAGCAGGTTTCGTGGCGGGCATGGTTGCGGTTTTGCTGGCTCTGGCGACGCTAATCACCGCTGGCCTTGACGTTCGCCGGGCGTTGCGGCAAAGAAACATTGCGCAACAGGAAAGAGAAGAAAGCGAGTCCACCTCGCGGGCGCTGTTCCAGTCGGCGGCGCAGGGCATCGTGATTGTGGATCGAGGGGGACGAGTGGTGATGGCGAATCCAGCGATGGAGAAGATGCTGGGTTACGCAGAGGGCGAACTGGTGGGGAAGCCGATTGAAGTGCTGGTGCCGGAACCGGCGCGCGAGCGCCACGCTGGGCATCGGGAAGGATATTTTGGCCATCCGCAGGCGCGTCCGATGGGAGTCGGCATGGATTTGCAGGCGCGCAGGAAAGACGGCAGCACATTTGATGCGGAAATCGGCTTGAGTTACATCCAGTCAGCGCAAGGAACTTTGGCGGTTGCGTTCGCGAGCGACATTTCCAAACGCAAGGCCGACGAGAAGGCGATTCGCCATCAAGGAGAGGAGTTGCGGCGGCTGGCGGGGCGAATGATGACGGCGCAAGATGATGAGCGGCGGCGCATCGCTCGCGATCTGCACGATGATCTGAGCCAGAAGCTGGCATACCTCGCGATGGACTTGAGCAAGCTGGCACTGAAACCGAATTCGCAGGAACTGCAGAAAGAGCTGTTAAGCCTGCGCGGGCGGGCGCACGAGGCGTCGGATACGGTGCGGCATATTTCGCATCAGTTGCATCCATCGGTGCTGGATGACATCGGGCTGGAAGCGGCGATCGAACAATATTGCGAGGAATTTGAGGATCGTTCGGAAATCGCGACCCATTTCACGGCGCGAGACGTGCCAGACTCGATCCCGCGGGAAGTAGCCAGCAGCGTTTACCACATCTTCCAGGAATCGCTGAGAAACGTTTCGAAACATTCGCGCGCCGAAAAAGTCTTCGTGATGCTGGAATCGGTGGAGGGTGTGTTGCGATTGACGGTCAAGGATGAAGGCGTAGGACTGGCTCCGGAGAAACTACAAACCGGCCGCAGCATCGGGATCATCGGCATGAAAGAACGGGCGTATCTGGTAAATGGAACTCTTTCGGTGGATTCTCGTGTGGGCGAGGGCACGGAAGTGACGGTGTCGGTCCCACTGGCCGCGGCGTAGACGCGCCCCAGGCGCTGCGGTGGTTCTTGCGAGGGTGCAATCCACATAGACAGCACCTTATTCACTCCGATTCCCTTCCGTGCGACAACGCCTCCGTCATGCCCAGTCATCTAAGGTCCAGGGAAAAAGGAGCCTTTTATGAAGCTGAAAATCTTCGGTCTTTTCTTGCTGGTGGCCGGACTGGTATTCGCTACAGCGGCGGTGGCACAAGATTCGAACAACAACGCGACCCCGGCCAACGGTCAGGACAACACCTCGACGCCGCAGAGCAACCCACCCCAGCAAATGCCGGACAACGCGGCACAGGAAACACAGGACAGCACGGGCGCGGTGGTTCTAATCGATCCGGGAAAGATCTATAACGAAGACCCGACGAGCTGGGTTGGTAAACGAGTCACCCTGCAAAACGTGATTGTGGAAGATGCGGATAAGGCTGATAACTTCTGGGTGGGATCAGACAAGCACCACCGGTTATTTGTGGTGAAGAACAAGAGTAATCCCAACCTGGCCCCCAAGGAATTTCACAAAGGCGATATCGTGACGATCACCGGGGTGATTCATCCAGCGGGTGATGTCGAGGCACAGGAGACGGACGCATCTTCGGGAAAGATGGGAAAGGCAAGGCATGGTGCGGGAGTGTTTCTGCTGGCGGATGATGTGCACATTGCCTCGTCGACGCAGCACAAATAAGAATAGCCCGAGAAGAGTGCGGGAAGAAATGCGGGCGCCCGGAATTTCTAAGAGCCGGCGCCCGGAATTTGTGACATGCGGTGTCTAGCAGGATTGTCGCCGGATTCGCACAGCTGACGATTTTAAGAACCGTTGACGGCAGTGGTCGCATCGGAGTCGGCCTCGATGATGACATCGACCTCGGCATGGGGTTTCAGGCGGGCCTTCTCGCCATTTTCGTTGGTCATCAAGTTCTCGACGCGAATCTCTCGATAGAGGTGGTCGGCTTCCTCGACGGCAATCTGTGCCTTTTCGGGCTCTGCGGGATCCACGGAACGAATAATCTTTTGAACGGTGCCATGCAGTTTTCTCTTCTTCTTGGGCATGATTGCCGGCCTCCCGACCGGGCATGGTTACAAACAACAAATCATCCGAACACGGTTGATGCTCTCGCTTAATGGCTGGCTCGAACCGGCTGTTTCGCTGGACACGGGAAGTCCTCCAGGGGAAAAAACCCATTGCTCCATTGTTAGAAACTGAACGGAAGTGGCAGGTCAAGATGTAGCCGTATTTTACACCTGTGGCGCCACACGACAATCCACAGTTTCTATCCCAGAGCGCCAGGGTATTGGCTGGTTTATGAGAAAGAACCTCAGGGGGCTTGCGCGCGGAGGCTTCTCAACTCGCGGCGAAGGTCTTCAATGTGTTCGTGCAGCGCGCTTCGTAACTCTTCCGCCATCGCGACTGCGACTTCGTCGTCTTCGCACGCCAGCAACTGCTCGCATAGCTCCTTCAAACGATAATGATCGACCTGCATGGCGGGACTGCTCCAACCCAACAGACATCTTTCGGACACCACAGTTTAGGACAAATAACAGAAGGTGACACTACTGCAGATCATGTAGGCCGGTAGGCCATCATACTGGAGCTAAGCCATACCTGCGGGAGGATCATCATCTTTGCTTTCCAATTGCGACTTGCGGCTGACAAAGCGTTTACCGGCGAACACCTGGCGTACGGCAGGGATCAATTCCGCAGTGGCCTGGGTCTTGGTCAAGAAGCCGAGAGCGCCGGCCGCGAACGCATGGCGGGCAAAAAATTGCTCCTCGTATTGGGTGACGACGAGGATCTCGGCCTTGGGTGCGGCTTTCTTGATGAGACCGGTGGCGTGCAAGCCACTCAATTCGGGCAGTCCAATGTCGAGCAGTACGAGATCGGGCTGGAATTCTTCGGCTTTGCGAACGGCTTCGAGGCCATCGGTGGCTTCAGCAATGACCTGCATGTCAGGCTGAGCCTTGAGCAGAGTGCATAGATTCTGCCTGACCAAGACGTGATCTTCCACAACCAGAATACGTATTGACGGCAAACGATTTTTCCCCAATTTCGAACTGAAAGTCGACGAAGGGCGCAGGCGGACGGGCATTATCCGACCACGGCTCACTTCTGTAACAACTTATGACAGCTAACGGAAACGCCAAGCGAGCCCCGATTTCGTCCGATGCCTGAACTATAGGGTTTTCGTAGGGTGTCCTACAATACCCCGTTTACTGTATCTCCGCATTCAGAATGGGGTTATCGCAGGACAAGAGGAAAAGGGCCGGATGGCATCGAAAAGGGCATGATGACGAAAGAGAAAACGGCTCCGGTCGAGGCGCGGATGGATCTCGAAGGCAATGCGGTTGCAAATCGCATTCTCTGTGCCATTTCCGCGGATGAATTCCGGAAGCTGCAACCGATATTGGAGTTCGTAAGACTGAATCAACATCGCTCGCTGCACAATCGCGCAAAAAGCTTGAATGCAGCCTACTTTATCAACAGCGGCGTGGCATCTCTGATCGTCGCAGGGAACAAAGGAAGGAGCGTGGAGGTGGGCGTGGTGGGTTGTGAAGGACTGACGGGCACCGGCCTTATTGCCGGCCTGCGGCGCGCCACGGTTTCCGCGCTCATGCAGATTGAAGGAAGCGCATTCCGAATCGAGAGAGACGCATTCGAAGCGGCAGTGAAATCGTCGCCGGAATTGCGCGAGCGGGTGTTGCGATATTCGATGATCCAGACGATGCAGATCGCTCAGACAGCGGCTTGCAACCGCCTGCACGATGCACGGCAGCGGCTGGCGCGATGGTTGTTGATGGCCCGGGACCGGATCAGCTCGAACGTGGTCAAACTGACTCACGAATTCCTGGCGGTCATGTTAGGCACGGACCGGCCGACAGTCACAATCGCCGCAAGCTACCTGCAAAAGGCAGGAGCGATTCAGTATGGACGGAAGGCATTGACTATCGTCAATCGAAAATTGCTGGAAGGCGCGACTTGCGAGTGCTATTTCGCCGTTAAGCGTTATAACCCAGCGGTCGGTCTGTAGACCGCCCTCAGGTTTTCCCGCACGATCTAAGGACCGATACCCGAGGCGGGCCTTACGAGAACCGCTTCAACTTTTAGGGTAACTCCCGCCAGGAAATTACCGAGTCCTCCCGGAAACACCTTTGTTCGCGATGCCATCCCAACTGATATGAAAGCTGAAGAACGAGAACGCATGTATCAGCTGTGTGCGCTGATTGAAAAAGAGAGAGACCATGGGCGGTTCCTGCAATTAATTCGGGAATTGAACGACCTGCTGGAGCGCAAGGAGCACAGGTTGGAAGACGAAAAGGAAATTTAGAAGATGCAGACGCGAAGCCGCCCGCTGGAAAGCAAATATTTGGAAGATAGAAGTCCGATGTCCCATAGTGGGCTGCACGGCTCTGAATCCGTCCTCCGGAAGCGGTATGGGGCGCTGCGATTCAGGGCCTTTCGTCGACCGCGGCAATCGACCTGATCCGGTGTACAATGTCGTCTGCCCGAATGAATGCGGCGTGGGCCGCGCAGTTCGAGGCAATCCAACGGAATCCCCTTTCCGGTTTTCATTAAGGAATGCCATGATGAATTCTGTTCCACGCTGTTCCCTACGCTGGAGAGTTGTGGGGGGCGCAATCCTGGCGGGAATGTGCCTGATTGCCCGCCTGGCGGTTGCGGGCACCGGAAACCATTACGTCGTCACCAACGATGACAGTACCGGGAACTATATCCAGAACAGCGTCAGCGTCTACCGTGTTGGAGCCGACGGCCAGCTTACATTTGAAAAGAAAATCGACATCGGAGTGACGGGCGCCGCAGGAGGATATTTTCCGGCAAACCGCGTGGTAACCCTCGATACGACCAATAACCAATGTATTTTTGCCTCGAATGCAGCCACGGGACAGATTGCAGGCATTGATTCTACTTTCACGGTGCGCACGTTGGTGAAGGGGTCGTCGACAGACACTGGTTTGTCGAATGGAGTCGGATTGGCGGTCAACGGGCAATATCTTTACGCGAGCTTCACCGATAACAGCGCCATTGGAACTTTTCAGGTCGGGACGGATTGTGGGCTGAGTTTTTTGGGTGACACGACGGTTGGGGGGCTGCAAGGGGGCGTCATCGACGGCATGGCGGTGCATGGAAACTTGCTCATCGCCACTTACGGAGACGGCTCGATCGAGTCTTTCAGCGTTTCATCGGGAATGCCCGTATCGAACGGTGACAAGCAGAACTCGAGCGCTTACGGAGCATCGCAGGGAGCGAGCTACCCGAGCGGCATCGACATCACCCAGGATGGTCATTTTGCCATCTTCGGCGACACTTCAACAACGGTTAGCGTGGAAGTGTCCGACATCTCTTCCGGACAATTGACGGCGACAAAGATTTATCAGACTGGGATCAGCATCAATTCGAGCAATATCATTCTTTCGCCGGACGAAACCCTTCTCTACGCGGTAGACACGCAGGGCGACCGGGTGAGCGCGGCTTTCTTTGATAAAACAACCGGCGTGCTCTCTCACGGCTGCAGTTCAAATCTGATCAGCGGTTATTCGCAGAACTGGTCGTATTTGGCGGGCCTCGCAATGGCGACGAATAGCGGGACGGGCGGGGAAATTTACGTGGCCGAGTTTGGCGCGCCGTCATCGATCGCGGAGATCCAAATCACGTCTGTGGGAGGACGGTGTTCGTTGCAGGAAGCATCGGGGTCTCCCATCGCCGACCCAAACAGCCGCGGCTTGCTTTCGATCGCCAGCTTTCCACCGCGCGGGTTCTGAAGCAGTCGCGCTGGATGTTCATTCGTCACTCCGACAACGTGATAGGTAGCACAGCGCTGCCCACTTTCGTGATCTAGCATAGTTCCGCCTCCCGTCCAAGGCTGGCCTCGATCACCAAGCGAGGCTGGTAATGAAGTGTGACATCCGGAAATGGCTTTTCCCCGCAGTGATGCTGCTTCTTTCCTGCTTGCCAGTGTGGGCGGAGGAACGCCCAGCACCACCGGTACAAATCCCATCGAAGCCTAACCTTCGCGCTTTGGCCGCGCCGTCGGGCTACATTTTTGCCGGCACGGTAAAAGCTGTGGAACGAGTCGAGCCGCGCAACCGAGGGAGCGTGGGCGTGGCGCGAATCACGTTTCATGTAGACACGGGATACCGCGGCGTGAGCAGCGGGCAGACTCTCTCGATCAAGGAGTGGGCGGGGCTGTGGCAAAACGGCGATCGCTATCGCGCGGGAGAGCGCGTGATGCTCTTTCTATATCCGCCAAGCAAGCTGGGGCTTACAAGTCCGGTGCCGAACGGACGGATGCCGGTGGATGCCCGAGGACGAATCATTATGCCGTCGGCCCTTCATCCTCCGGGCATTTCGCCGGAACGCGGACAATTGCCACCGGGACTGCGAATAAACCTTCAGGATTTTGGCCGGGCGGTGCGAGAAGCGGAGCGGGAGTGATCATGCAAAGGTTATGGTTTATTGCGGGATTGCTGATAGCGGCCTCGCTCGGCGGGATGGCTCCGAAAGCGATTGCGGGCGGTCCGAAATATGTGGCCGGAGTGAGTTACTTTAACCCCGGAACCGCCGGCACGCCTTTGACGTGGGCGCAAGGGCAAATCAATTACTACACGGACCAAGGGGATCTCAGTCCGATTCTACCCGGGCCCAACGCGGACGCATTTGTGGCCGACGCTTTCAGCCAATGGACCACGATTTCTACGGCAGCAGTGGCGGCCACCCGCGCTGGACAGCTCGCAGAGGACGTAAATGGATCGAATGTCTATGTGAATCCGGATGGAACCATTACGATGCCGGCTGACATTATGCCCTCAGCTACGGACAGGCCGGTTGGAGTCGTCTATGACTATGACGGGACGGTTACCGATGCGCTGCTGGGGCAAGGCGCCGGCGATCCGTCGGAGTGCTTTTACAACGCGGCCTACGGAGGCGTGGATAATTTCGGAACGAATGCGTACTTCCAGCATGCGCTGGTCGTGATCAACGGAATGTGCGCTCTGAGCAACAATCAATTGACCGACGTGGAATACCGGCTGGTGCGAGTGTTGGGCGAGGTGCTGGGGTTGGGATGGTCGCAGGTGAACGACAATGTTCTGACCGGCAACCCCCATCCTACACAGGCAGACTATGCCGGATTTCCGGTGATGCATTCGCTGGATCCGCCGAATTGCATTCCCATCACGCTTTGTTACCCGAATCCTTACCAGCCGAAGATGGATGACCAAGCGTCGCTGTCGCGGCTGTATCCGGTGACTGCGGCCAACCAGTCGCAGTTTTCGGGAAAGCAGATTTTTTCGGCCAGCACGGTTCGCATCCACGGTTCGGTGTATTTCACGGACAGCAGCGGTCAAGCGGCGCAAGCGATGCAAGGCGTGAATGTGGTCGGGCGGTGGATCGATCCATCGACCGGCTTGCCTTCACGACAGTATGCGGCGGCGTCAGTCTCGGGATTCTTATTCGTTGGAAATGCGGGAAATATGGTCACGGGATTCAACGACAGCTCGGGGCTACCGCTGAATCGATATGGATCGAATGACACGAACCTGGAAGGATTTTTCGACCTGGCAGGATTGCAAATTCCAAATGGCGGCACGAGCGCGCAATATCAACTGACGGTGGAAGCGATTGACCCGCTGTGGTCGACACCGGTCGAGCCGTACGGGCCGTGGCAGGTGAATCCGTCGGGGTCGATCCAGCCCATTGTGCTGAATGTGACGCTGGGCGGAGATACGCCACAAGACATTCTGATGCAGAATTCGGCGTTGCAGAAGGAAGCGCCGTTTCCGTCGACGACATACTCGACACCGGCGGCGGTGCCGTTAGGTGGAGACTGGGAGTCGGCGCTGAGCCCGTATGGCGATCTCGATTATTTCTGGTTCAATGGGCAGGCGAACCGCACGCTTTCGATTCTGGTTACAGCGATGGATGAGACTGGATCCGCTTCGGAGAGCAAAGCTGAACCAGTGATTGGAATGTGGCAGCTATCCGATCCAGGGAGTTCGCCGGCACCGGCCAATACTTCGTCGCCTTTTAACAGCGCATTTTTCGGAATGACGATTCTGAATGCGCAGTTGTTGCAGACGAGCGGATTTCGCGTCGGGATCTCGGATGTTCGCGGCGACGGAAGGCCGGATTATCGCTATCATGCGCGCATTCTTTACGGAGATCATGTGACGCCGGCTCGGGCGAGTGTGGCGGGTGGAACGCCTTTGACACTGAGCGGGCTGGGATTCCAATCCAACACGCGCGTAACGGTCAATAACTTTAGCGTTGCACCGCTGGCAATTTCCGCTGATCAGGTCCTACTGAATGCTCCGCCGCAGGCGGACGGCGTACAGAACATGGCGCTGACGGATCCGCCGACGCTCGCCAGTTCGGTGCTAACCGGCTCGTTGACCTATGGAGCAGGACCGAACGACACGATCAAACTGATTGCGGGGAGCAATCCATGGACGCCGGTTGGCGGGCAGGCTCCGAATCCAATGATTGTGCAAGCGGTTGAATCCGATGGAGCCACGCCGGTAGTGGGAGCGAGCGTGTTTTTTTCTGCATCGCCGCCGGTTTCGTTTTCGGCCTGTTCGGGTGGAAATAGTTGCACCGTGCTGACCGACGATACCGGACAAGTATCAACTTTCATGACCGTGACGACGTCGGGAGTTGCGACGGTAACGGCACAGCTCGCACCGGCGTCTTATTCGCACCCTCAGCAGGTGCAGGCGACATTACCGGGCGAATCGTCTTCGCTTGACTTGGCGCTCGCTCCGCAGTACGCGCACATTCTTCAGGGATCGAGCGCGAACGTGGTTTTGTCGGCACGGGCGCTGTCCAATGGAACGCCGCTTTCGGGCAAAACGATTAACTTCATGGTGATGAAGGGGACAGCCACGGTAAATCCGCCGTCAGTAACGACGAACTCCAACGGATATGCGCAGTCGACAGTCGAGATTTCGCCGATGAACGGAGACGTGCAGGTGAGCGCGTGCATTGGGCCGAACAATGTTCCGTGCCAGTCGTTCTATGGAACGGCTGTGCCGGCTTCTGGGCTACAAATTCAACCGATTGCCGGAGTGACGCAGATAGCAGCGGTAGGACAATCGCTTCAGCCGATTGTGGTCAGGGTCAGCGATTTCTCATCACCACCGAACCCGGTGATGGGCGCGAATGTGCTGGTCAACTGGAATGTAGAGCTTCCGGCGGGGAATTCACCGCCGCTGAACGGTGGCGACACGGGCATAGGCAGCGATCCGATGCCGATCGTGCTTTATTCTTCGCAAGCCTCGGTGGCCACGGATGCCAACGGGTTCGCCAGTTTTCAGCCTTCCACGGGAGGGTTTGGCGGAGCGCTGGAGATTTTGGGCACCGCGGCGGCTGGATCGGGCAATGTGCCGTTTGAACTGCAATGGCTGCCACCGCTGAACTAAGAGAAGCGGATACCCCACTCAACCTGAATTCAGTTGAGTGGGGTAGTCGACAGGTTATTTCTTCGTCCACTGATCGACCCAATCGTTTACCGTCTTGTACCAAAGCTGCGAGTTCTGCGGCTTCAGCACCCAGTGGCCCTCATCGGGAAAATAGAGCATTTTTGAAGGAACGCCACGCATTTGCAGCGTGGTGAAAAGCTGGAACCCTTCGGAAACGTCGAGCCGGTAATCGAGCTGGCCGTGAATCACGAGCGTCGGCGTCTTGAAGTTGTTCGCGTACTGGTGGGGCGACCACTTCTGATACAGCGCCCGGTTCGTATAGGGCGTGCCTTTGAATTCCCAATCGTTGAACCAGAGTTCCTCCGTGGTTCCCCATGCGGATTCGGCGTTGAACATGCCGTCGTGAGTAACGATGCATTTGAAACGATCGGTGTGGCCGAGAATCCAGTTCATCATGTAGCCTCCGTAGCTCGCGCCCAGGGCGCACTCGCGCTCTGCATCGATAAACGGATAATGCTGCTCGGCGTAGTCGAGGCCTTTCATCAGGTCCTCGAATGGCGCGCCGCCCCAGTCGCCGTTAATCGCGTCGGTGAACTTCTGTCCGTAGCCGGGCGAACCGTGAAAGTTAATTTCGATGACCACGTATCCGCTGGCGGCGAATAATTCGGAATTCCAGCGATAGCTCCATTCGTCACCGACAGGAACCTCGGGTCCGCCGTGAACAATAAACTTGAGCGGATATTTTTGGTTGGGATCGAAGTTGGGCGGCTTGAGGAAAAAGCCTTCGACTTTCTGGTCATGCGCGCCCATGAACCAGAATGGTTCGATCGGCGACATGGAGACTTGCGAAAGGACGGCGTCGTTAATATGAGTAAGAAACTGAACGCCCCCTTCAGAGGACAAATCTAATTTCGCAATCTCGTTAGGGAACTGCAACGACATCCGGGTGAACACCATAAGCTTGCCATCGTTCGTAACGGCCATGTTGTCGCTGTATCCGGTGGCATCCTGTTTGTTAAGAACCGGCTTTGGCACGGGAGCAGTAAGATCGAGTTTGAAGATTGGCGCGACGCCTTCGATCTCCGAGCTAAAGTAAATGCGCCGGGAGTTCGGAGCCCAGATAAACGTGTCCACCCAGTTCTCAAAAGTTTCGGTGTAATTTTTCTTTTCTCCCGTCTTGCGGTCGTACAACATCAACCGAAAGCGATCGCTCTCGTATCCTGGGCGCTTTTGCGCGCGATAGGCAATGTACTTGCCATCGGGCGAATAAAGCGGCGAAGAATCGCTGGCGGGATTGTCGGATGTAATGTTCTTGGTTTGCGAGACGACTTGGGTCGGCGAGGCGTCGGCCTCAAAGTTAACCGGAACGATCCACAAATCATTGTTTGTTGAGGCTGCGGGATTTTTGTCGTGGTTCGAGGTGTAGCAGAGTTCTTTGCCATCGGGCGAGAAAGCGTAATCGTCCTGCCCGCCGAGCGAGAATACGGGAGCATCGTAGTCACCGGGAGTCAGATCGCGGGCCGCACCGCCATCAACCGAAACCACCAAGATGTGGCTGCGCTTCCCTTCTCGATAAGCGTTCCAGTGGCGATAGAGAAGATGCGTGAAGATTTGCGCTTTGACCTTGGAGGTCGCGGCTTCGTTGAGCTTCTTTGCGTTGCAGGTCTGTTCGGCGGCAGGAGGGCCGTCGCACTCGGGATAAACATCGGACGTAAAGGCGATATTCGTTCCGTCCGGCGACCAGAGTTCGCCGCTGGCTTCGGTCGCAATGGAAGTCAGTTTGTGAACTCCTGTGACAGTTCCGGCAGCGTCATCGAAATCCGCGATCCAGATTTGCGAGCCGCCCTCTTTTGTCGAAGTGAATGCGAAGCGGTTGCCGTCAGGTGACCAGCGCGGGCGGTCGGCTGACTGGTCGGAGATAATCTGCCGCTCCGGCCCACCCGCGAGCGGCACAATCCAGATGTGCGGCGTTTTCGTGTTTGCCTGCAAGTTGACCTCGACTGCACTGAAGATCACCCATTTCCCATTGGGGGAAACCTCTGGCTCGCCGACGCGCTTGAGAGCCATCAAGTCGTCGAAGGTGAAAGGACGCTTGGCTTGAGCAAACGCGGGCAAGGTCAAACAAACTACTACCAGCAATAAGAGACGGCGCATGATTCCTCCCAGAAATAACGGGGTAGTGTAACGCATTGTGACGGATGGCGTCAGTGAGCGATCAACACACTTCACCAATTCGACGATGGTGCAAGGCTCAGGCTTGAGGCTTCGTGATAGAAATCCCTTGATTGTGCCGGTTGCGCTATAGGCGGGCAATGGGCCCTGCGACTCCCAGATCGATTCGCGAGGCGAATCGGTCTGCTTCGCCCAAGGCGACAAAATAGAGCGTAGGTTAGTGAGCCTCGGCGCGCTCGACGCACTCCAGGACCTCGGCCTCGCTGAGAGTATGGTCGGATGCTTTGGCGCGCGTGTAGATGCGGTCGACGAGATCGTCGGCGGGCGGGATGCCATGGCGCTCAAGCCAGAACAAAACATTCGATTTGCCGCTCATAGGGCCGATTTCGATGACCTGCTCGAGACCGAACACGTGCGATGGCACACCTGAGTAAACAGTGTTGGCGAGTTCGATGTCGTGCTTTTTGTAAGCTTTGATGACCGCTGCGGCGTGGACGCCGGTAGCAGTACGGAAAGCGTCTTCTCCGACGACGGGATAGTTCACGGGAATCGGGACGCCGGTAGCGCGGGAAACCGCTTCACAGTACTGCTTCAGCTTGGTAAGGTCCTGATCGCCCCAGGGGGGTATGTTCATCAGCTTCAGGTTCACCAGCATCTGATCCATCTGGGTATTACCTACGCGCTCGCCAATTCCGAGAGCTGTGGCGTGAACACAGTCTGCTCCAGCAACTAGAGCTGCCATCGAATTGGCGATTGCGAGGCCGCGATCGCAGTGGCCGTGCCAATCGACGCGAATTTTTTCGCCGGAGGGTTTCACCACCTCGTCCATCACAAATTTGACCAGCGCAAAAGTACCCATGGGAGTAGCGTGGCCAGCGGTGTCACAAATCACGACGGCGCGCGCGCCAGCATTAATCGCGGCCGCATAGAGTCGCTTGACCATCTCGGGATCGCAACGCGTGGTGTCTTCGGTCACATACATCACGCGCAAACCGAGCGAGACGGCGAATTTCACGGCGCTCTCGGTGGTCTCCAGAAGAAAATCGTCGGTCCAACCCTCGGTGTAGCGGCGGATCGGGCTGGAACCGAGAAAGGTCGCGGCTTCGATGTCGAGGCCGGTACGCTGCACGATGTCGGCGATGGGGCGAATGTCGTTTTGATGGGTGCGAGCGGCGCAATTGGCGGTGATTTTGAGCTTGTGCTGAACGATCTCGCGGGCGAGGGCTTCGCACTGTTCGATGGCGCGCGGGCCAGCACCGGGCAGGCCGATGTCGAGAGAATCGATTCCGACCTCTTCCATCAAATGCAGGATTTCGATTTTTTCGGGGATAGACGGGTCGTGCACGGAGGGCGACTGCAAGCCGTCACGAAGAGTTTCATCGTTGAGCAACACGTGGCCCATCGGCCGCAGAGAAGCGGGATGAACGTGATTCCAATCGTAGATAAGTTCAGACTTCATTTGGTTTTTGCAGGCACCGTCAGGCCGAAGACCGAAGTCTGCCCCCGGCCTGCGACATTCAGGCCTCCGGTATCTTCGGGGTTCGGCAGATACAGGGTTTTGCAGTGCTCACAGCGATAGACCTCGGCTTCGCGGCCCCAGCTTTTCTCCACGTCGCCGCACTGCTGCTCGAGAACGTCGGTGGTGTAAAACCAGCGCTTGAGATGCCCGCCGCAGAACTTGCCCTTAGCGTCTTTCTCGTTGCAGGAGCGCTGTCCGGGCTTCTTAAATTTTACTTTATGGTGCGGGAGTTGTGGCGCGGCTAAGGTTGCAGTTGTGGCCAAAGGCTCTATCCTCGCTGAGCGGCGATTCCGCCAGATCGGGCTTACCAGTTTTCATTTTACTCGAAGGATTTTGGCGGTGCTACACCGGGAACAGGACGGGAGTGGCTCCCTTTCAATTATTTCCATCTCGGAAGCTTGGGCACTATGAGTGCGGCAGCGGCGATGGTCACGACCGCGGAGAACGTCGCGATCCCGGAATTCGACAAGTACGTACACGGCCGTGGGTTGACTGTTGAGTATGGAAGACAGTGATTTTCCCGCAGCCAAGTCAAGAGGAAGCAAGCTGGGTAGAAGATCGCGCAAAAGACGAGAAATGCCCTCCACCTAATCCTCGGTGGCTGTTTCATTGAGTTCATTATGCCCTAGTTCCCCCGAGATTTAGCCAAAATGCTTTCCCGGCGCCCTTTCGAGAGTAAGCTCAGTCCAATATAATTTTTCGGGATCAGAAGTCGGGTCCAGGAGACTCAGCATGGTGCGCTCCGAAAGCTCAGGGTTGCGATGGCTGTCTGGCCTTCTGTTGCTGTGCACAGCGGCATTCACACCTTCCGGCGCTGTCGGACAGGTTGCAACTTCAAAAACATCGCGCGACACCGGCCTGGTTGCATGGCAGCAGGTTTATTCTGTGTTGACCTATCCACGCTGCATCAATTGCCATACGGCAACAAACTATCCGCAGCAAGGCGATGACCGGCATCGGCATTTGTTCAATGTGGTGCGTGGCCCGGGAGGCAAAGGTGTGCCGGGTTTGAATTGCGCGACCTGCCATCAGAGCGAGAACGCGAATAGTACTGGCGTGCCGGGCGGTTACAACTGGCATCTGGCGCCGCTTTCGATGCGGTGGCAAGACGCCAAAGATAACATTCTCTCCAGTGCGGAGATCTGCCGATCGCTGACCGATCGTTCCAAAAACGGCGGCATGACCGGCGCGGCGATTCTGAGGCATCATCAGCAAGAACCGCTGGTGCTCTGGGCGTTCGATCCGGGCCAGAGGCGCGACGGCACCCTGCGCTCCCGACCTCCGCTCACGCATGAACAATTTGTTGCCGCCACCCGGACGTGGGTCGACGCGGGCATGCCCTGTCCAACCAATCCTTGAAATCGGAGATTGTCATGGAAAATTACAAGCTCACCATCAATGGTCAAGCTAAGGAAGTGACGGTCGACCCTGGAACGCCGCTGCTTTGGGTGTTGCGCGAAGAACTGAAGATGACGGGAACGAAGTTTGGGTGCGGCATCTCGGCTTGCGGAGCCTGTACGGTGCATGTTGGCGGGGTGGCGACGCGCTCGTGCGTGCTGCCAGTGTCGTTGGTCGGCAACCGTCCGATTGTGACGATTGAAGGAATCGGCAAGGATCCAGTGGGACGTGCGGTGCAGGAAGCCTGGGTATCGGAAGACGTGGTGCAATGCGGCTACTGCCAAAGCGGACAGATCATGGCCGCGGTGGCTTTGCTGAAGGGCCGCCCGAAGCCGACGGACGCGGACATTGAAGCCTCGATGGGCGGAAACATGTGCCGATGCGGAACGTATGTCCGCATCCGCGAGGCCATCAAAACTGCTTCACAACATCTGGCGTAGAGGGAGACGCGAAATGGCGACCGCAATCAGCAATGGGAGCGATCTGAATGTTAGCCGGCGAAGTTTTCTACGCGTTTCCGCAACGGCCGCGGGTGGATTGCTAGTTTCGCTGTATCTCGATTTCCCGGCTCTCGCTCAGGAACCGAATAAGCCGAAGACTTATCCACCGGACGCTTTCGTGCATATCAAACCGGACGGCACGATCGTGATTCAGGTCAACCGGCTGGAATTTGGACAGGGAGTGCAGACGGCACTGCCCATGATTCTGGCGGACGAGATGGATGCTGACTGGGCGCATGTTATCTCCGAGCTCGCGCCAGCAGCGGACGTCTACAAAGACCCGCTCTTCGGAATTCAGATGGTCGGTGGCTCCGGATCGATTGCGCATTCGTTCATGCAATATCGCGAACTGGGAGCGAAGACGCGGGCTATGCTGGTTGCCGCCGCGGCACAGCAATGGAATGTGCCGGCGAACCAATGCCGCACAGAGTCAAGCGTGGTCTATGGGCCGGGTGGTAAATCCGAGAAATATGGCGATCTGGCGGAAGCTGCAGCCCATGTACAGGTTCCTGAAAATGTTCCGCTGAAAAATCCTTCCGACTTCCGGCTGATTGGAAAAAAGACGCGGCGACTGGACAGCCAGCCGAAGTGCAACGGATCACAGAAGTTTGGACTGGACGTGGATCTTCCGGGAATGAAAGTGGCTGTGATTGCGCACCCGCCGATCTTTGGCGGCAAGCCGAAATCGGTTGATGATTCTGCGTCACGGAATGTGGCAGGTGTGACGGATGTGTTTGAGGTTCCGACGTTACACAAAGGAATTGGGGTGGCGATTGTCGCCGACAAATTCTGGGCGGCAAAGCAGGCGCGCGATCAATTGAAGATTGATTGGGATTTTTCTGGTCTGCAGCCGGCCGACACCGCGCAACTCTCGAAGCAATACAAGGAACTTGCCACAACGCAGGGAACGGTTGCAGCGAGCCAGGGCGATCTCAAGGTGTTAGATGGCATCGCCGAGGATAAGCGGATCGTGGCCGAATTCGAATTTCCCTACCTTGCTCACACGCCGATGGAACCGCTGAACACGACGATTCGCTTTGATGGCGGGCGGGCGGAAGCCTGGGTCGGTTCACAGTTCCAGACCGTCGATCAGATGGCGATTGCGCAAACTTTGGGCCTGCGACCCGATCAAGTCACGTTTCATACTGAAATGACCGGCGGGGGATTCGGCAGACGAGCCGTGCCCGATTCTCACGTGCAACGGGAAGCAGCGGAGATCGCCAAGCGTTTCAAGGGAACTCCGGTGAAACTGATTTGGACGCGGGAGGATGACGTGCAAGGCGGATACTACCGGCCCATGTACGCGCATCGCGTCGAGATTGGAATCGGACCCGATGGCATGCCTGTCGCATGGCGGCACGTGATCGTGGGACAGTCGATTCTCGCAGGGACGCCATTTGCCGCGATGATGAAGAACGGCATCGATCCCACAGAGGTAGAGGGCGCTTCCGATACGGACTATGACTTTCCAAACTTCATGGTCTCGGCGCACTATCCGGAGGTGAACGTGCCGGTGCTATGGTGGCGATCGGTCGGACATACACATACGGCGTTTGTGATGGAGACACTGGTTGAAGAATTAGCGGTACGGGCGAAGACGGATCCGATCGCTTATCGGAAAAAGCTATTGAAAGCGGATGCCAAGAAATCGCACGCAGTGCTCGATCTTCTGGAGAAGAATGTTTCCTGGCGCAACAGTCTGCCGCAAGGACATGCCGTCGGCTATGCGTGTCACGAATCATTCGAGACCGGCGTGGCGTGCGCCGTGGATGTTTCGATCGAGAACAATCGACCGAAGATCCATCGCGCGACGTATGCAGTCGATTGCGGAACCGCAGTGAATCCCCTAACGATCGAGGCTCAGTTCCAGGCGGGATCCGCCTTCGCCGTGACGCAGTTAATGGCGAAAGGAGCCATTACGTTCAAAGACGGCTACGCGCAGCAAAACAATTTTGATGGCTACACACCACCGTACATCATGGACGCGCCAACGGCCGTCGATGTGCACATTGTTCCCAGCGGCGAAGCGCCCTCCGGCTGCGGCGAACCTCCGGTTCCCGTGCTTTCACCAGCGGTGGTGAATGCGTTAACGAAATTGACAGGAAAGAAGTATCGGACGCTACCGCTGGTGACGGTGTAGAGAGGATCATCCGAAGCGGCGATGATTCGCCCAATACTGCGGCCAGGGCTGCTTTAGATTGCGGCATAGCAAAATGTCGGGACGATCGCGAGATTCCTCGTTCACGGCGTTGTATGGATTCGTGTTTCTCGCTGCGACTTCGCAACTCTCGAATAATTCCCTGCCCTCATCCAGATCGAAACCGACGAGGATTACGGTTTGCGGCTGGCGCGAGTCGTAGCTGCGATACCAGAAGGAATTGGTGAGACTCATGGCGCGCGGCAAGCCGAGGGCTGGACCGTACAAGCCGAGAGCGCCGGCCTCTCCGTAGTTGCCGGTGAGGATTCCGGCGCGCACGCGTTCTTGCGGCGACAAAGAGTTGTAAACATTCGCGACAGATTGCGCGAGTTCGGGCCAGCCAACTTCCTCGCGGAACTGATCGTAAATCTTGGCGGTGAGCTTCCAGACGGGCGATCCGATGGAGGCTACCGGAAGGAATAGTAATATGCCGATAATCAGACCGGCCGCAATCGACGCCCATTGCACTCCATAGATCACGCGCGACCAAAGCGGGCGCAACCCGGCGAGCCAAAGGCCGAGCATTACGCTGCCGCCGGCGAGCAGCATCGGATAGAGCGGAGCGGTGTAGTAGGAACGCGCGCGGGCGATGGCAAAGAGCAGGAACGTAACTGCGAACAGCCAACCGATCAGGCGATAGCGACGACCTTCTGAGCGGAAGAAATAAAACCAGAACCCAAACAGGGCCAACTGCGCGGTAAATGAGCTGACGCAAACCTGCAGTTGTTCGCGATAGAAGCCGTTGTAGCGGCCTTGGCGGAGGTCGCGAGCGTGGAGATAAGACAAAAAATCGAGCGAGATGAAATGATGCTGCGCTTGCCAGATGAGGTTCGGAAGGAAGATGAGAATCGAAACGGCGACGCCCAGCCAAAGCCAACCGCTGCGCAAATAGCGGCGA
>Ga0335073_10000274_pt1 | contig 66921 bp, 61 predicted proteins | sample Lox_Sample_22_FD_207093 | JGI IMG/M metagenome (GOLD analysis project Ga0335073, IMG submission 207093) | Soil microbial communities from Loxahatchee National Wildlife Refuge, Florida, United States - Lox_Sample_2.2 | ecosystem: Environmental > Terrestrial > Soil > Wetlands | place: USA... | reverse complement strand
TCGCGCCCGCGTGGACGCCCCGCGCAGAGAAGTTGGTGTCATCGGTGTGTCTGCAGCGACAGGATGAAACACCGCGAGATTCCGCGGCACTGCGGCGCCAGCGCTCCCGTCGCAGCGCCCCGCGTGTCCCGCCGCATGAGCCGAATCGGTGCGATCACGCACAGCGCCGCCCCAAGTTGACGCAGACTGCCGCACCGGCGCGGCCCGACATGAAAATCGCTGTCGATGGTTGTAAACGGCGCGTTTGCTGATATAGCATCCGGCCGTCGCGCCGTGTCGTATCCCGCGATGTCTTCGCGAGAAAACAGTAAAACGGGGATCGAGCCGGCGTCGATACGCAGAGCGCGCATCAACAGGGGACGCGGCCCGCAACGTGCCCACGAGCAATGGGCGTGATCGCGCGCGTCCGCGTCGGTGCGGTAACGTCGCAGACTTGACTGTCGAAGGAGGCATCACATTGGCCGAAGACAACAGCACCGCGCCGAGCCCCGCTCCGCGGGCGACCCACCCGACGACCCGGCGCGCGCTGCTGCGCCTCATCGGCCAAGCGGCCGGAGGCGCGGTGATGTACCGGGCGATGACGGAGCTTGGCTTTGCGCGCGAGAGCACGTTTACAACACCGATCCGCCTTGAAGGCAATCCCAGGGGCGCCTCGGTGTTGGTGCTCGGGGCAGGCATGGCGGGTATGTGCGCCGCCTACGAGTTGCGCAAGGCGGGCTACAAGGTCAAGATCCTGGAATACAACAGTCGCCCGGGGGGGCGCAACTGGTCGCTTTATGGCGGCGACGTCTACACGGAGCTCGGCGGCTTCACCCAGCGTGTGGAGTTCGACCGGGGTCTCTACCTCAATCCGGGTCCGTGGCGCATTCCCCACCATCATCTTGCGTTGCTGCACTACTGTAGGCTGCTGAACGTCGCGCTCGAGCCGTTCCTGCAGGTCAATTACTCGGCGTACGTGCACTCCCCGGACGCTTTCGGCGGGAAGCCGCAGCGCTACCGCGCCGTGCAGGCGGATTTCGCGGGCCATGTGGCCGAGCTTCTGGGTAAGGTGACCAACCAGGGCGGGCTCGACGAGGCCGTGAGCCGCGAGGACCGGGAGATGCTCCTCGAGGCCATGCGTCAATGGGGCGCTCTCGACAAGAACTACCAGTACAGAAAGGGCCTGTTGACGAGCACGCGCCGCGGCTTCGACGTCGATCCGGGAGGGGGCCTGGACTCGTTGCCGACACCCTCGACGCCGCTCGCATTCAGCGATCTGCTGAAGTCACGGCTGTGGGCGGCAATCAGCGCCGGCCACATCTACGAGTTCCAGGACATGATCTTTCAGCCCGTCGGCGGGATGGGCATGATCGGCAAGGCTTTCGGCCGCAAGCTCGACGGAGTCATCCAGTACAACGCCAAGGTGGTCGACATCAGGCAGTCCGAAAGCGGCGTCACGGCCACCTATGAGGACACCAGGAGCGGCGGCTCCCGGCATCAGGCGCATGCCGACTGGTGTGTGTGCGCCATCCCGGCGTCGATCCTCTCGCAGATTCCGATGAATGTCGGTGCGCCGATGCGAGCCGCCATCGATGCGCTCTACTACGATGCGGCGATCAAGATCGGCCTGCAGTTCCGGCGCCGCTTCTGGGAGCAGGACGAGTCGATCTACGGCGGCATCACCTACACCCAGCTGCCGAACGCGGTCATCGGCTATCCCTGCACCGGCTATCAGCAGGATGGGCCGGCAGTGCTCCTCGGCGCATACACCTTTGGGCCGAATGCGGTGCAGTTCACCGCGATGTCGCCGCACGAGCGGGTGCGCAAGGCGGTGGAGTATGGCGCGCAGATCCACCCCCAGTACGACAGGGAGTTCCAGAACGGCGTGGCGGTGGCCTGGAGCAGGGTTCCCTGGACGCTCGGCTGCGCCGCGCACTGGACGCCGGAGCTGCGCGCGCAGCATTACGACAATCTGTGCGCGATCGATGGGCGCATCGTTCTCGCCGGCGAGCATGCATCCCGACTGCCTGCATGGCAGGAGGGCGCGCTGCTTTCGGCGTTGGATGCAGTCACGCGCCTCAACGCCCGCGTGACGGGCGCCTGAGCCGTGCGTCCGGGGAATACACCGGCCGGTCCTGCGGCCGCGCCATCGTGGAGCTCGCTTCGATGAACAACCGCCTTCACAACTCGATCATGACGGTCATGCTGTTCGCAGCTGCGCTTCTCGTGGGCCGCGCGGCCGCGGCGCAGGACATGCCTGATTTCCACTACCAGTACCCGCAGAAGACCGGCGAGCAGATCTTCCACGGGGTTTGCCAGGCCTGCCACATGCCGAACGCCAAGGGAGCGGTCGGCGCAGGCGCCTATCCGGCGCTCGCGGGCGACAAGCGGCTGGCCGCCGTGAGCTATCCGGTGGCGATCCTGGTCAATGGCTTCGCGGCGATGCCGCCCTTCCGGGACAACCTGAGCGCGCAGCAGACCGCCGCCGTCATCAACTACATCCGCACTCACTTCGGGAATCATTACCACGACAAGGCCACCGTCGCCGAGGTGAAAGCGGCGATGGCGCGTGCGCGGGGGGCCGGATGAGCGCACAGAGCGGCGCTCGCGCTCCCAGCCGCCGCGAGCTGTTGAGGATGATCGGCTTGACAGCCGGCGGAGCGGCCATGTACCAGGCGATGGGCGCCCTCGGCTTCGCTGCGCAGTCCCCCTACAGGGGACCGGTGAATCTTCAGGGCGCGCCACGCGGAGCCTCGGTGCTCGTCCTCGGGTCGGGGATGGCCGGCATGACCTCCGCCTACGAGCTGCGCAACGCCGGCTATCAGGTCAGGGTTCTCGAGTACAACCCCCGCCCCGGCGGCCGCAACTGGAGCCTGCGGGGCGGGGATGTCTACACGGAACTCGGGGGCGCGACCCAACACTGTCGCTTCGACGAGGGTCTTTACCTCAATCCCGGGCCCTGGCGCATCCCTTACCACCACCGGGGCCTGCTGAGTTACTGCAAGCGCTTCGGCGTCGCGCTCGAGCCGTTCTTCCAGGTCAATTACAACGCCTACCTGCACAGCAGCCGTGCGTTCGGGGGCCGGCCGCGACGCTACCGCGAGATCAAGGCCGACTACCAGGGGCAGGTGGCGGAGCTGCTCGCCAAGGCCACGCAGCAAAGCGCCCTCGATGTCTCGGTGAGCAAGGAGGACCAGGAGAAGCTGCTCGAGTCGCTGCGCGTCTGGGGCGCTCTCGACAAGAACTACGCCTACATAGGCAGCGATCTGACAAGCCGCCGCCGCGGCTACGATAGGAATCCGGGAGGCGGTCTCTCGGGCAGCCCGATCCCTTCGCAACCGATCGGGCTGCCGCAGTTGCTCGACTCTCAGCTCTGGCAGGGCATTCCGTCGGGGGATGACTTCGACATGCAGACGAGCCTGTTCGAGCCGGTCGGGGGCATGGGCCGCATCGGCGAGGCTTTCGGGCGGGAGCTCGGCCGCCTCATCCAATACAACGCCAAGGTCCTTAGTATCCGCCAGGACGACCGCGGCGTCAGCGTGGTCTACGAAGACCGCCGCTCGCCGGGAAGCAACCGACAAACGGCGCGGGCCAAGTGGTGCGTCTGCACGATCCCGCTGCCGATCCTGGCCGAGATCCCGATGAACGTCGGAGCGCCGATGCGGGCGGCCATCGGCGCCGTACCCTATGCGTCGGCGGTGAAGGCCGGCCTGCAGTTCAAACGCCGCTTCTGGGAGGAGGACGATGAGATCTACGGCGGCATCACCTACACGGATCTGCCGATCACCAACATCGGCTATCCGAACACCGGCTACCAGAGTGGCGGCAAGGGAGTGCTCCTCGGCGCGTATATCTGGGGGCTCAATGCGATGGAGTTCACGGCCATGGCGCCGCAGGAGCGGGTCAGAAAGGCGGTCGAGTACGGCAGCCGGATCCACAAGCAGTATCACGAGGAGTTCGAGAACGGGATCGCCGTGGCATGGCACCGCTCGCCATTCACCATGGGATGCTTCGGGATGTGGAGCCCGCAGTCGCGCGCCAGGCACTACGAGGATCTGTGCCGGATCGATGGGCGGATCGTGCTCGCCGGTGAGCACTGCTCCTATCTCAACGGCTGGCAGGAAGGCGCGGTAACCTCGGCGCTCGATGCGATCGAGCGGCTGCACCGGCTGGCCGTATCCGGCGGAGAGAAGGCATGAACACCGCTCGCAAGCCGCGCGCGCCGGTCGGCGCGATGAGCGCCTCGCTCCTCGCGCTGCTCGCCGCCAGCGCGGCCGGCGCCGACGATGCCACATTCACCTCGACTCGCGGCCTCGGTGTAACGGCCGGAGCGCAGATCTACGCCCATATCTGCCAGGGCTGTCACATGCCCCAAGGCAACGGTGCCGTCGGCGCAGGCTACTACCCGAAGCTCGCGGGTGACGCCTCGCTCGCTTCGTGGCGCTTAGTCGTGCTGACGATTCTCGGCGGCAAGAATGGCATGCCCCCGTTCGGTCTGCCGCCGGAAGCCGCCAACGTGATCCGCACCGTGGACCTGAGCGATGCCCAAATCGCAGACGTGGCGAACTACATAGAGACCCACTTCGGCAACCACTTTCCCCACAAAGTGACGGCGGCCGAGGTCGCAGCGCTGCGGCGCGACGTGCGCATCGACTGATGTAAAGGAGCCATGGGCGCGCGCAGCCGCCAGCGCTCGCCGCGCGTCCGGTCGCTGCGTCCTGCCTCGACTTGGCGCGGCGACTGCCCTGCCTACCCCATCTTCGTTCCCGGTTGCCGGGCTTGTCCTGGTATGACGGAACGTAGGTCAAGAGATGGGGCAGGCGCTCGATTTTCGCCCCGACATGGAGCAGGCGCCATACCGATGGGGCCCTCGAGCTGGTTTTAATTTACACTTATTTTTCAAATACTTGAGCTCATACCGCTCGGCGACGCCCGTGCTGATGAGGGACCTGGCGCACTAAAGCAGCGCATCGCCATCCTTTTCTCCCCAGAGTAGTGCAGAATGGAGTCGACTGGAGCTCCGAGAAGCCGGCAACCGGATGGGAGCGCCAGACGCAGCCGGAGGTGAATCATGTCTTATAGACCGAAATTGATAATGGGTGCCGCGGCGGCCTTGTTGGCCGCGGCCGCTTGGCAGTGCGCGCCGTCCAGGGCGGGTCAGCTCGGCGCGACACAGATCTCCTCGAACGTGTCGCCCGCCGTCGAGGTCCACAGCATCGCGGTGTCGTACGGCGACCTGGATCTCACGACACGGATAGGCCTGGACACGCTCTATCATCGCATCGATGTTGCGGCCGGGTACGCCTGCGGCTCGCGGTATTTCACAGGCTCGCGCGCTGTGTCACCGTACTGGCTCGCCTGCAAGGCTCGCGCGGCCCAGGATGCGATTCGCTCGCTCGATCTGCAGAGCCTCTCTGCCTCGGCGCGCACGCAGGCGAGACTGGCCCACATCAACAATCGCAGCACGGCGGGATCGTTCTCGGGCCGAAGATGAGCTGACCGATGCTGGCGGGCCGCCTGCGAGGCAGCCCGCCCGCTTTTCCGCGACACCAGCGATCTTCAAAATCGCTGCGACACCCCGACGTAGACCTGGTACGAGGGGGTTGCGTGATTGAGTCCGGTGTTGAGACCTACGTCGAACTGTAGGTTCTGCCGCGCGAGCCAAGCCACCGCCCAATCGACGCTCGACTGGTGCACGGTCCCCTGCGGATCGGCATTCACGTCATACCAGTACTCGAGGTAGGCCGTCACACTTGAGGTCACGCCGCGGCTGAGATTGATCAGGTTCGCGACGTTGGCGTGATGGCCGCTTCCGACGTTGTCCTTGAGTATGTCGAGCTCGGGATCGAACAGCAGAGTGTAGCTGCCGGGCAAGGCGAACGAAATCGGCGCGATCAGCCCCCCCTCGACCTCGCCGTTGCCAACACCGACGGGCGCGGTCGGTGCCTTGATGTAGGGAATCAAAGCCATCGCGGTGCTGCCGCCATTGTCACCCCAAAGATTCACCTTGACGCGGGCGTAGAGGTCGCCGGGGCCGGAAAGACTCGTGCTGCGCCCAGTGAGCAGGTCCTTGGTGGTGACCAGTTCATAGGGAGCGATGTTGAGCTCGAGATCGCTGTTGCGCGTGAGGCCCCACTTCAGCGTGGGGTTCGGGACCAACAGGACATCCGTGCGCGTCGTGCCCTGAACCTGATAGGAGTAATTGAAAACGTCCGTCTCGTACTGGAAGTGGCCACAGTCGACGGTGTAGGGGATGTTCGACTTGGTCGGGCGATCGGTATCGAAGCTGCGCATCTGAGAGTCGGGGATGGGGTTGAACACGCAGCTCCCGTCCTCGGCGCCGTCGCTGGAGGCGCTTGGGGCGCTCGAGGCGCCATCCTGCGCAGCATCAGAGCTCTGAGCCTGCGTCAGCGCGGTAGGCGGCTGCGCCGCCACTGCCGCGTCATCGGCATGGCCTGTCGGAGCAATGAGGCAGGCCGCGCCGGCGGCGGCAAGAAAGTGTCGCAGATAACCTCGAGCCTTCAAGACCGATCCTCCCGCCGCAGCCACCCTCCTGTCGAGGGCCGGGGCACGTTCGACAGCGGGTGCAGACTACTCGGGAGCCGCGTGAGCAGGTCGTGAAGAAATCCTTGCCTCGCTCACCAAGCGGGTGTCGCGGGCATGCTCAGGATGGGGCGTCTACAAGTTTTTCACTCATTCGGGACCGCCGCGGCGGACGATGAGCCCGCGTCCGGGATCGTAACCCAGGATCGCCAACGCCATGAAGACGAGGAGAGCCCCGACGACCACGGCGCATGCCTCGCCATTGAACTGCTCATACAGCGCGAAGCGGACCAGCTCGACGGCATGCGTGAACGGGTTGACCATGCAGAGGTAGTAGAGCTTCTGGTTCGCCTCGCGCACAGTCCAGAGGGGGTAGAGCGCGGATGAGGCGAAGAACATCGGGAAGATCACGAAATTCATGACGCCGGCGAAATTCTCGAGCTGCCGGATGGCCGACGATATGAAGAGGCCGAGCGCACTCAGCATCATGCCCGACAGGATCAACGCCGGAAGCACCGTGAGATACCCGATGGGCGGCGGTTGGATCCCCCAGAAATAGGCAATGCCCAGAAAGACATAAGACTGCAGCACCGCGACGGCCACCGTCGCGACCATCTTCGAGACCAGCAGGAACCACCGCGGCAGCGGGCTCACCAACAGGGTGCGCATGCTGCCCATCTCGCGGTCCCACACCATCGACAGGGTGCTCTGCATGGCCTGAAACAGCTGGATCATGCCGATCAGGCCGGGAGCGATGTATTCCTCGTAGGGAATGTAAGTCTGGTAGGGCGGAATGATCGACACGCCGAGCACGAAGCGGAATCCGGCGGCGAAGATGACCAGCCATACCAGCGGCCGCACCAGGGCCGCGACGAAGCGACCGCGTTGATTGACGAAGCGCAAGCCCTCGCGCCATACGATACCGCGCAGGCAGCGGTAATAGTGCACCGGCGTCATTCGCGCCGCTCGCCGGTCAGGCTATCGAACGCCTCGCGAATCGAGGCGGCGTTCGCATCGCGGACGACGTCCGGCACCGGCCCCTGCGCCAGAATCCGGCCCCGGTGGAGCACGATCACGCGGGCAGCGGAGTCCACCTCGTCGATCAGATGGGTTGCCCACAGCGCCGCCAGCCCTTCTTCGCGACACAGCATGCGGACATGGTCGAGCAGGAACTGGCGGCTCGCGATGTCCAATCCAACCGTAGGCTCGTCGAGGAGCAACATCCTCGGCTTATGGACCAGGGCACGCGCGATCTCCACGCGACGCCGTTGGCCGCCGCTCAAGGTACGTGCCTTCTCGTGCATCCGATCGGCCAGACCGACGCGCTCGATCTCACGCTTGATGCGGGCCGCCGCCTCGCGATGCGGCAAGCCGTGCAGGGCGGCGTGATAGAACAGGTTTTGCGCGACCGACAGATCGGGATCGAGGGTGGGCAGCTGGAATACTACGCCGAGCCGGGCGAGCGCTTCCGAGGGCTTCTGCTTGATCTCCCAGCCGAAGATCCGGATCGAGCCGCCGCGGTGATTGTAGAGCCGGGTGATCAGAGAGAAGAGAGTCGTCTTGCCCGCGCCGTTGAGGCCGAGCAGCATCGCGCGATCGCCGCGCTCGAGCTCGAAGGACACCTCACACAGGGCCTGTCGCTGACCGAACGCGTGGCTGAGCTTCTCGACGACGAGCGGCAGTGCCTCTGAGTTCGGTGCGTTTGGTGCGCTTCGGTCCACGGCTTACTCGACGGGCGTCGGCGCCGCCGCAGCGGCGCCAATCAGCTCCCGATGACGGCGGACAATCTCCTCGCGCAGCAGCTCGATGTCCGCGCTGCTGTGGCGACGATTGCGCGCCAGGCTCACCGGAACGTCCGCCACCACGTGGCCTGGCGTGCCGGACAGCAGCACCAGGCGGTCGGCGAGCACCAGCGCCTCGCGGATGTCATGCGTCACGAACAGCACCGTCGTCGGTCGAGCGTGCCACAGCTTGAGCAAGAGGTCACGCAGCTGCTCCACCGTATCATGATCGAGCGATACGAACGGCTCGTCCATGAGCAGCAGATCAGGCTCGATCGCAAAAGCGCGCGCGATGGACACCCGACGGCTCATTCCCACCGACAGCTGCGGCGGATACAGGTCCTGCTCCTTGGCGAGGCCCACCGCCAGCAGCGTGTCTTTGACGACGGTGTCGCGCTGCGGCGGCAGCACCAGCGCGATGTTCTCGTAGACCGTCCGCCAGGGAAGCAGCCGGGGCTCCTGAAAGACATAGCCCACCCGCGCCGGCTGGCCGTCGGCTCGCGGCGCGAGCCTGATGTCGCCGGCAAAATCGCGGTCGAGCCCGGCCACGATGTTGAGAAACGTCGTCTTGCCGCAGCCCGACGGGCCGACCAGGGCCACGAACTCGCCGGCCGCGACCTGCAGTGACAGCTGCGCCAGTGCCACATGGGATTGCGCGCCGCGCGCGCGCGAATACCGCTTTTCGCGGATGTCTGCAACCAAGGCCGGGGTCACTGGCGCCACGCCGAAGCGCGCCGCTCCAACGGCTGGAAGACCACCCACTCGATCAGCTGCATCACCAGCATGAAGGCGATGCTGTAGGCGAGGATGCGGGTCACGTCGAACTGCTGGAAGTAGAGCTGGATCTCGAAACCGACGCCGTTGCTGCGGCCCAGCAGCTCGACGATGAGCACGATCTTCCACACCAGCGCCAGGCCGGAACGGGCCGCAGCGAAGGTATAAGGATACAGCTGCGGCATGATCACGTGCCGCAGCGTCCGCCAGCGGCCGACGTGGAAGCTCGCCGCCATGTCCGCATAGCGTCGGTCGAGCGCGCGCGCGCCTTCGCGCAGAGTCACCGCGGTGTTCGGAATCTTGTTGACGGCCACGGCTCCTATCGCCGCCGCCTCGGTGAGCCCGAACCACACATAGGCCAGAACGATGATCACCAGCGCCGGCAGGTTGAGCAGCAGCACCAGCCAGCTGTCGAACAGCGCATCGATGGTCCGCGAGCGGCCCATCACGATGCCGATCGCCGTGCCGACGATCATCGCCACCGCGAAAGCGGCGGCGACACGCGCCAGCGTAATGCCGAGGTTGAATAGGAGCGGACCGTGGACACTCTCCTCAGCCAGAGCGACGAACACGGCGCTGGCCGAAGGCAGCAGCCTGCTGTGGATCGCCTCGGCCACGATCTGCCACACCGCGAGGAACAGGGCCATCGAGCCGATGCGCTGCGCCAGCGAGGATGCCATCGTCCACGACGAGGCGCGCTGTGCGGTGGTGGCCAGGCTCATTCAGTAAGTCACCGTGTCGAGAAACGTGCCCGGCTGCAGCGTCCTACCGGGACCGACCAGCGCCTGGCCGCCGACCTTGGCGAAAACCGCATACAGCGCCCGGGCCTCGCGCCGCTCCTCCTTGCCCCAATGTGCCGGAATCCCGGTCCGGAACGCATCACGCAGCGCCTTCAGCTCCGCGGGGTCGCGGGCGCCGGTTCTCGGGCCGAGCCAGTTCCATTCGGCATCCGACGTCGCCAGGATGGAATCCGCCTGCCGCGTCGCCCGGACGAAGCCGGCCAGCGCCTGCGGATGCTCCCGTGCCCAACGCTCGGACACGACATAGCCCACCATCGGAATCACCGTCTTGAAGCCGAGCTGGCGCAGGGCATCGCTCATCGACAGGACTGCCGGCAAGCCGCGGCTCTGCAGCGGGGCGGCAAAGTTCCAGTAGGTCAGCACGGCATCGAGGCGGCCCGCCAGCAGCTCCTGGTTGAGAAGCGGCGGGGCGCCGAATGACAGCTGCGCGTCACGCGCAAGGTCGACGTGTTGCTCCTGCGCGAGCGCCTGCAGGATGATCCAGCTCTTGTCGATGGGGCTGCCGGCCACGCCGAGCCGCCGATTCCGCAGGTCGGCCAGCTGATGGATGGGCGCGCCACGCGCTGCGACCAGCGCGCCGAGAGCGGTCGAAAACGGAAAGAAAGTCCAATCCGCCCCGGCCGCGCGCTGGCGCGAAACCCACAGCCAGTCCGTTACCGCGCAATCGACGCGTCCCGCCTGCAGCGCCACCAGGGTCGCCTGATTGCTCGCCAGCTGCACCTCGTCGATGTCGATGCCGAAGGTCTCGTCGAGCTCGTGGTGCTCGATGACGTCCATGACCCAGCTCACGGTGCCGAATTTCAGCACCGCGATGCGCAGCGTGGAGTCCGCCCGGGCGACTCCATGCCCGGCGGTGCAGGCCACGAGAAGCGTGAGGGCTATCGAGCGGACGCGCCAGGCAAACGGATGGATCGCGCGCATGGGCGGGTCACGGGACCACGGCGATGCCCCACGGCAGACGGCCGACCGGAACGGACTTCACCGCCTTCTCCGATGAGACATCGATGATTGTTACGTCATTGGTGAGGCCGTTTGCGACGTAGAGCTTGCTGCGATCCGCGCTGAAGGTGAGTTGCCACGGTCGCTGACCGACGAGGATGTACTTCTCGACCTCGTAGCTCCTGGGATCAATCACGGCAACCCGATTGGCACGCCCCAGGGCCACGAACGCCGTACGGCCGTCGGCCGTGAACTGCACACCCACGGGTCCGATGTATTGTTTGTCGACACCGGGAATCTGGAAGTTGATGACGTGTACGATCTGATGGCTGACGGGATCGATCACCGAAACCGTGCCGCCGACCTCCGACGAGACCCAGAGGTAGCGCTGATCGGGGGTGTATACCGCGATCCTCGGCCGCGTGTCGACGAGGACATTGGCCACGACCTGCCAGGTTTTGGTGTCGATGAAATGCGCCATGCTGGTCTCTTCGGAAACGACCACCACGGTGCGCCCGTCCTTGCTGACGGCGAGACCCTCGGGCTCTATCCCGACCGGGACCTGTGTGATCCATTTGCCGGTGGCGTAATCGATTATCGTGACCAGGGCGTTGTTCTCGTTCGATACGTAGAGTTTGTCTCCGGACAATGACGTCGCCAGCGTTTCGGGGTCCGGGCCGGTATCTATCCTGCGTACCACCTTCAGGGTCTTCGCATCGATGACATCGATGTTGTTCGAGTCGCCATCGCACACCAAAACGGCCTTGTGGTCCGGTGTCGCGATGATCCCCCTGGGCCTCTGATCGGTCGGAATCGTCGCGATCACCTTGTAGCTGTCGCCGTCGAGCACCGTCACCGTATCGTCGACTTCGTTGGAGACGAAGAGCTCGCTGGCGCGGGCGCTCGCGGCGAAGGAGCACAGCACGACGGCAGAGGCGAGCAGCGCCGCGCAGCGCCCGGTCATTGCGCGAGACGGCATTGTGTCTCCGGCTGATCGAAGCCCAGGGTGTCACTCGTGTCGCCGGGGTGGAGGAACCCGCTCTGCGGCGACATGGAGACCACCATCAGCGGCTGCGCGATCAGCACCGGTTGACGCAGTTGCTGATCCCAGGTGCGAAACGTCAGACCTTCCCCCTTGAAGCCGGCGACGAGGAAGTCGTCGGATCTCAGGTACGCGCGTATTCCGGCCGGGGACGTCTGTCTCCCCCGCATCACGGCGTCACCGACGATGTTGACGGCAAGCCAGCCGCCATAGTCGCGCTCGGTCATTTCACGGTGAGCGAAGAGCTGGAATCTGTTCTGCATCTGCAGCGCCGAATAGGACTGGAAGGCCGGCGTCCACGCCGTCGCCACGAGACCTTGCGTCCCCACGACCGGGCGCGGATCGAATGTGTTGTAAGGGAGATAATCCCCAAACAGGTCGGTCTCGTCCGCGACGAAGAGAACATCGTAATCGGACCCGACCTGGGTCGCGAGAGGCATCTGCGTTTGAATCTGCTGATAGCCGGTGTCGCTGCGGCGTGAGCCGGGATTGTAATCGTAGCTTCTGGCGGCGACGACGCGGGCCCCGTAGCGGCTGGCCGAGCGACGCACGTCCGCTGCGTAAATCGCGTCCTGCTGCGTCGGCCCCTGCAGGAGAAACCACCGGGTCCAGCGTTTCTCCACCAGGAATTGAGCCAGCGCATCCGCCCGCATCGCCTGGCTCGGAAGGATGTGAAAGACGTTCGCGCGACAATCGCGCTGCCGCAGGCTGTCTTCGATCGTCCTGATGTCGAGGATCAATGCACCCTTCGTCGCCGGGGCATCGGCGAGCTTGAGAAGATCGTCGGCGTGAAGGTCGGCAACGATGACCGACGGTCCGCGCGCGAACACCTTCCGGGCCTCGTCGGCTATGTCAGCGCCCGCCGGAAGGGTGACGACATACAGCTTGAAATGCCAACCCAGAAACTTGCCGGTCGTATTGATCTCCGCGGTGCCGTCCTCGGCACCGGCAAGCCCCAGGTCGTCAGGGTGAGTCTCCAGAAGCGAGGGCATGATCCCGGGCCCGGGATACGCTTCGCGGAGGTAGACGATCGGGAAGCTGCGCGCCGCGACAGCGCCCGCCGCCGCCGAGGCCATCAAGGCGTTGCTCACGCCGGCCAAAGCCAGCATGAGCAGTCCCGACACTCGAGCGGCGCGTCGCCCGATCATGCGCCGGTCACTTGTATTTGTGACCCGGAGGCCCGTCGTAGGCGGATCGAATCCAGGTGATGATCTTCCACAGATCGGAATCGCTCTTGATCACCGGGCCCATCGACGGCATGGGAGCCACGACGTTCTCGATGGTTTGCCGGTAATAGCCCGCCGCCTGCAGCTTGACCGACCCGAGCGAGACGAGACGGAAAAGCGTGTCGTCGCTGCCGCCGTAGATCCAGACACCATTGATGAGCGGCGGACAGATGCCGCCGCCGCCATCGCCGCCGTGACAGCCGTTGCAACCGTAGTTGAAAAACAGCTTGTGGCCGGCCGCGGCCATCGCCGCGTTGCCACCATACGGGTTGTGGAGTGATCCCTTGGGGGCTGTCGCGACGACCTGCAGCGGCGGCTTTCCCGTGATGGGAGAGCCCTTTGCAGAGGCAGGGGTTGCGGCCCCGGCGGAAGATGCCGCGACGAGCCAACATCCCGCTCCAAACAGCGTCAAAGTGGAAACCACCACGCCTGCGAAGCGTTTCATCATCATTTACTCCGAATGTCTCTGGGATACTGTGGGTCGCCGCTCACCGGCGAACGAGCAAATCGAGGATCCGTACCGCGCCGAGATTGTCGTTCCTGGCTGCGATATCGCGCGCGGTCTCGCCCGCCGCCGACTTCATGTGCGGATCGGCGCCGGCCTGAATCAGCAGGGCGATCATCTGGGAATTGTCGTGCGCGGCCGCGATCATGAGCGCGGTCACGCCATCGGCGTCGACCGCATTCAACTTTGCCTTGTGGGCCAGCAAGGCGCGAGCGGTATCCATTGGGCCATGCTGTTGCAGTATCCGGACCATGCTGTCGGCTTCCGGCGGCAACTCGCTGGCGACGACCATGAGCGGCGTCAGCCGGTGCGTGCTGGCCGGAGCGTTCACGTTCGCGCCCGCTTCGATGAGGGCATATGCGGCATCGAACTGCTGCTCCTCGATGGCGAGCGACAGGGGCGTGAAGCCGCGAGGCGCCCCCTTGTCGACGGCCGCGCCGTGGGCCAACAGAAACTCTATGGCCGCGGCCTGATCGCGCTGCACCGCGCCCATGAGCGGCGTCAACCCGTCACCGTCGGGCTCATCGACTCTCGCTCCGTGCTTGACCAGAAGCCGCATCATCTCGATGCATCCGGCGCGGGAAGCCGTCGTCAGCGCGGTCTCGCCCAGATTGCTCCGTCCGTTGACGTCGGCGCCCTTCCCGAGCAGATAGCCGGCGCGATCGACATCATTGGCGAGGACGGCGTCATAGAACTCATTGTTCACGCTCGAACCTTGCGCCAGCCACTGGTCGACCTGCGCGCGCGAAACCGACCAGTGCGTCGGCTTGCTCTCGGTCTGGGCCAGGGACTGCATCATGTAGCTGCCGTGCGCGGGAAGGTTGCCCGGAACGATGCAGTCGGCGCACTGCACCAGCGGCACGCCATACTTCCTGAGAATGCCTTCGATCTCGGCCCGGTTCGCCTTCAGGGCGTCGTCGAGCGCGAACTTCAGCACCACATCCTGTTTTGGCACGCCCAACCCCAAGCTGAATTCCATGGGGACGTTGCTGTCCATCAGATTGGTGGGCTGAATGGTGACCGGTGCGCCTTTCATGGTCTGCAGCCAACCCGCCATGGGGCCCCATGCGGCGGCGATGTCCAGCTTGCCGTCGACCACCTGCTCGACCTGCCGCCAGGGCTGATGCGCCGGGACCCATTCCGTGTCGCTGGCCACCGGCCAAACCCGCACGTTCGCGAGCACACCGTGGTTCGAGAGCGCCTCACGCAATGCCGAGATCTGGAACACCCCCACCCGCAGTTGTTTCAGCCTGGCATCGTCCAGGCTCTTGATGGCAAGGTTCTCATTCGTCCGCCAGACGAGCACATAGGTCGTGCGATAGATCGGAACCGTGGCGAGGAGGTCCTGATCGGGATCAGGCATGTCGATCAGGATGTCGCATTCGTCGGCCGTTCCGAACGCCTGGCTCACGATATTCCCATCATAGGCGCGCCAGTAGTAGCTCAGCCTGGCGCCCATCGCTTTGGCGAGGACATCGAGAATCTTGTTTTCGTACCCCTCCTGGGCGCGATCGGAGAGAGGCATGTTGCCCGGATCCGCGCAGACGCGCAGGGTCCGGAAGTGCGCGCTCAAAGCGGCTTGCTTGGCGGCGTCCAGCTCGGCTCCATCCAGGTCATCGAAATCCTTGCCTGTCCAGGGGCCCTGCAGACCGGGCGAAGTGCCCGCGGAGTTGGTTGGGTTGGTATCGGCAAAGGCGGGCGGCGCGAGAAGGGCGGTGATCAACAGGAGGGCCGCCGGCATCACGCAGCGCCTCAGTCGCTGCATCAAAGGCATCGCGTATCCTTGTCGGAGACGATCGTCTGTGGCACCCCGCGCAGCCCACGCTGCCGCAGGGTGCCACAGATCACTCTATCACATCCCTGCAGCAACTAATCCTGCAGCCGGAAGGTATATACCTCGCCGCCCTGCGGAATCTCGTTGAGGTGCGTCGCCTTGGCCATCGCCGTTGCGCCGATCGCACCGTACTTGTCGTTGAGATCCAGACCCGCCGTCACCGGCAGCCCGATCCAGCCGCCTATGCCGGCCATGATCGACACGTACTGGTGTCCGCCGATCGAGTAGCTGATCGGATTGCCGATGATTCCGGAGCCGAGCTTCCGTGACCAGAGGATCCTGCCGGTCTTGGCGTCGACCGCGCGGAAGTCACCGCCCGTGCTGCCGTAGAACACCACGCCGCCCGCAGTGTTCAGGGTGCCGCCCCAGTCCGGGTACTTGTCGGGGATGTTCCAAACCGTCTTCCCGGTCACGACGTTGAACGCCTTGATACGGCCCGAGACGCCCGGCACTTCCTCGTACATGTAGACGTTGGCAAAGACGTAAACCACGCCCTGTTGCAGGCTGGTACGGGTCTGCGGCGTATCCTGCATGCACCAGTTGTTGGTTGGCACGAAGAACACTTGCGGATCGCTTGGATCGACCGACGCCGGCTGCTGATCCTTGCCGCCCATTGCCGAGGGGCAGGCCTGCGCCATCTGATTGACCAGCAACGGCGAGTGCTCGTACACCTTCACCGGGCGGTCCGTCTTCATGTCGATCTTTTCCGCCCAGTTCACCGTCACGTACTTGTGCGCTTCCAGGAGCGTGCCGTTCGTCCGATCGAGAACGTAGACAAAGCCGTTGCGATCGAAGTGAACCAGCGTCTTGCGCTCCCTGCCGTTGATCTTCATGTTGACCAGGATCGGCTCGTTGACACCGTCATAGTCCCACTGATCGAACGGCGTCATCTGGTAGACCCACGCCACCTTGCCCGTGTCCACGTTCCTGGCAAAGATGCTCATCGAATACTTGTTGTCCCACTTGCCGTCGTTGCACGCCTCCTGGGTGGGCGGATTCGCGCCACAACGGTATGAGGGGCTCCAGAGCCCGGGGTTGCCTGACCCGTAATACACCAGCTTGAGCTGCGGGTCGTAGCTGTACCAGGCCCAGGCCGCGCCACCGCCGCGCTTCCATTCATCGCCGGGATACAGCATGCCGATGTCGTGGCCGGCCGTGCCGTATTGAGGATTGGCCTTGTTGGTCATCCTGGTGAGGCCCATGTCCTCGTCGGTGCCGTTGTCCCAGTATTTCCAGACCAACTTGCCGGTCGCGAGATCATAGGCTTCGACACGTCCACGCGCTCCGAACTCGTCGCCACCGAAGCCGACGATCACCTTGTCGTGGGCGATCAGCGGCGCGTTGGTCACGGTCTCGCCGGCGTCGGGGTAGGCATGCTTCACCTGCCAATCCACCGCCCCCGTCCTGGCATCCAGCGCGATCAGATATCCATCGAGCGTGTTGAAGAGAACCTTGCCGTCGGCATAGTTCAGACCGCGATTGACGGTGTCGCAACAGGCGCGCGGCACGGCCGAAAGATCGCGATCCGTCTTCTTCAGGTAATTCCAGACCTCGACCGGATGATCAGGGTCCGACAGATCCAGCGCCTGCACGATGTTCGGCCACGCGCTGACGAAGTACATCATCGGCTTGCCGCCGACGTCGACGACGATCGGTTGACCCTCGTGACCTCGCAGCGCGCCGGTCGACTGCGACCAGATCATTTCGAGGTGCTTGACGTTGGACGGGGTGATCTGCGTGAGAGCGCTATGCCGATCGAGCTGGAAGTTCTGGCCCATCGACGGCCACAGATCGGGGTTCGCGCTTGCATGCAGCTCCTCGGCATCCGATCCCATTTGCATTTGCGCAAAAGCGGTTCCGCAGGCCAGCCCGGCCGCCAGGATGATTGCGGCCGGCGTCAGTAGCCTGCGCCAATTTGGTAACTTCATATGTCCCCCTTGTGTGAGAGTGCCGCCCAGGCGAGTGTGGTCGCCCTGGCGGTCAAGGATCGAAACAGATAGCTCATATCTCCTCCAAATTCTTGGTTCTTCGGAAATACGGTCGATTCCCACGCTCCTCCACGAAAGACAACGGGGGGAAGCGACGCCTTCCAAGGCGGACACGGTTTCGGACGCATGTCGGGCACGGTCGCGTTGTCGGGCGCTATCAATACACCCGGCGATACCGGCCTGCAACCGCAAACCCGGCGCGGATGCGCCCTCGCGAATCAACTGCCAAAATGAGCCACTCGAGTGTGTCAGCAATGGAACGCCATGTCTCTTTCGCGAGACCTGACATTACGCACCTGTAAGGTTGAGGAGCGTCGCACGGCGCAAGATCCCTAACACACGCCCGCGAGCAGGCGAACGCTTGCCGCCAGCTTCAGCGTCACCGCGCGCAATGGGAAGCCGCATCGACCGCTCCCGCGCCGGCCTCGTCCAGCGGGAGCCTTGGCGGCGCGTCATTGCCCCCCTTGGCCGTCCCCCTTGGCCGTCCCCCTTGGCCGTCCCCATTGGGGCGAGGCTCTTGGGGCTCAGCCTCATGGCTCACGGAGAGCGTGCGCCCCCTCCCAAATGGCCCCGCCGTTCCCTGGGGAGCGAGGAACCGTGCTATGTTTAGTAAGCTTTACCGACCACTCCGTGGAGCCTCCGACCGCTATGCCGCCCAGCCCGACCGCACCGAGCTCCGCGTCCCCCGCCGCTACAGGGGCGCCCCTCATCTGGACGAATATCCTACTGTTTTTACTGACTTTTTTTGCTGCCGCAGTGGTCGTCCCATGGTATGGGCTGACGCATCACTTTTCGGTGGCGGCCTGGGTGCTCTTCGCCGTCTTCCTGATCGCCAACGAAATGTCCATCACCGCCGGCTATCACCGGCTGTGGGCGCACCGCACGTACGATGCGCATTGGAGCCTGCGCCTGCTCTTCGTGATCTTCGGCTCCATGGCGCTGCAGAACAGCGCCTGGGCGTGGTGCAGCGGCCATCGCCGGCATCACCTCAACGTCGACGACGTCGATCGGGACCCCTACTCGGCTCTGCGCGGTTTCTGGTTTTCGCACATCGGCTGGATGGTGCGGGAGTACCCGAGCGGTCGCGAGGACTTCAGCAACATCCCCGATCTGCGGCGCGACCGCATGCTCGCGTTCCAGCATCGACACTATGTTCCGCTCGTGCTCGCCACCAACTTCGGCCTGCCGCTCGTGGCTGGCTGGCTGGTGGGCGATCTCTGGGGTTGCTTCTTCCTCGCCGGGGTGCTGCGCCTGGTGGTCAGCCATCACTTCACGTTCTTCATCAATTCGCTGGCGCACATGTGGGGCGAGCGACCGTACACCGAAGAGAACACCGCTCGCGACAATCCGGTGCTCGCCGTGCTCACCTTCGGCGAGGGCTACCACAATTTCCATCACGAGTTCGCACACGACTACCGTAACGGCGTGCGCTGGTGGCAGTGGGATCCGACGAAATGGCTTATCGCGAGCCTGCAATGGGTCGGGCTGACGCGACGCCTGAAGCGCACTCCCGTATTCCAGATCCAGCGGGCGTTGCTCTCGATGCAGTTCACCCGCGCGCAGAGAAAGCTCGCGAGCCTGCCGGCCGCAGCGGCGGCGTCACGGGTGAGCGAGCTCACCCAGCGCATCGCGCACGAGTACGACACTTTCCTCGCCGCCGTCGCGGAATGGGCCAAGGTGAAGGAGCAGTGGCTGGAGGAGAAGAAGCGCGCCGTCATCGAGCACTGGGACCACTCTGGGTTCCAGCAGCAGCTCAAGGAGCTCGAGCGGCGGCTGCAGCTGCAGCGACGCAGGTTGCGGGTACTGCAGGCGCAGCTGGCCTGATCGGCGAGGTCCCCCATGGGACGCATCTTCGAAGTCCGCAAGCACACGATGTTTGCGCGCTGGAACCGCATGGCGAAGCAGTTCGCGCGCATCGCCAAGGACATCACCATGGCGGTGAAATCCGGCGGCTCCGACCCGTCCTCGAACCCGACACTGCGCCGCGTGATTCAGAACGCGCGCGCCGTCAACATGCCCAAGGACAAGATCGAGGCGGCCATCAAGCGCGCCTCGGGACGCGATGCGGCCAATTACCAGGAGGTGCACTACGAGGCATACGCGCCCCACGGCGTGGCGTTGCTGGTAGAGGCCGCAACCGACAATCCGACCCGCACCGTCGCGTCGGTACGCAACATCGTCACGAAAAATGGCGGCAATCTCGCCACCTCAGGTAGCGTCGGCTTTCTCTTCAAGCGCATGGGGGTCTTCCGCCTCGACCCGACAGGCATCGACCAGGATGACCTGGAGCTCTACCTCATCGACCACGGACTCGAGGAGATGGGCGAGAGCACCGGCGAGAAGGGCGAGCCGCAGCTCGTCATCCGCGGCGCCTTTGCCGACTTCGGCAAGCTGCAGGAGGCTCTGGAATCGCGCGGCATCACGCCACTCTCCGCCGAGCACGAGTACATCTGCACCGTGCCCACGGAGCTGCCCGAGAATCAGGCGACGGAAGTCCTGGCCCTGATCGACAAGCTGGAGCAGGACGAGGACGTCCAAAAGGTCTTTCACACGCTCGTTTGAGCGCTGGATCCGGGACGCTCGTTTAAGCGCTGGATCCGGGCTCCTGCCCGGCCCAGCGCGGTCTCGAGCAAAAGCGCGGTTTTTGCTCGAGACCTCCGCCACCTGCGGCGGCGGGGCACCTCCCTGTGCCTTTTTTCAAGAACCTGTTCGACCTGCCGCTAGGGCCGTGGCTGTCCGGGCTGCGCGGGGCGCGGCATCTGCATCGGGGACATCGGCGCTGCAGGCTTCGGCGGCTGAACGCTCAGCAGATCGACGTCGAATATGAGCATCGCTCCCGGCGGGATCGGCGCTCCCATCGGCGGGCTGAGATCGTAGGCGAGCTGCGGCGGGATGAAGAGCCGGTACTTTGCACCGGGCTTCATCAGCTGCAGCGCCTCGTTCCAGCCCGGAATCACGTGCCCTACCTGGAAGTTCGCCGGCTGGCCGCGCTTGTAGGAGCTGTCGAACTCCGTGCCATCGAGCAGCGTGCCGCGATAATTGACGAGCACGGAGTCGCCCATCTTCGGCGCGGTGCCCTGCCCCGCCTTCAGTACCTCGTACTGGAGGCCGCTCGCAGTGGTGAAGACACCCTTCTTCTTGCCGTTGCGGACCAGAAAGGCGTGCGCCGCGGCATGGTTCTTATTGCCGGCGCTGGCCCGCGCGCCGACGATGAGCGTGCGAATGTCCAGCTGATTCTGCTGACCGAACGTGGTCTTGCCGCTGAGCCCATCGCGCAAGCCCTGCATCAGCCGCTGGGTCGAGATATCGCTGGGCTCGACGGCTGCCCGGCGAAGGCTCTCGCCCATCGAGAGCCCGAGGCTGTAGCTGCCTTGGGATTTGGTCTGCGCCGCGCTCTGGGGCTTCGCCTGCTGCGGGGCGACGGTCATCCCCTGGGCCCAGGCCAGGCTGCTGCATCCGAGTAGAGCGGCGGCAGCGACTGCCGCCGATCGGGTCATGGTTCGTGCGATAACGTGCTTCATCCGGGAATTGTATATTGCCCGGACGCGAGCTGCGGCTCTTTCGGGAATCACTCCTTGATCGTCATCCGCCAACTCTGCCGCAGCTTCAGCGAGGGTACCGGTGTCCACCGGGTGCTCGACCGGGTCGATGCCAGCATCGACGCCGGCGAAGTGGTAGCGATCGTAGGCCGCAGCGGCTCCGGCAAATCGACCCTGCTGAATATCGTGAGCGGGATCGACCGCGCCGACAGCGGCGAGGTGGCGATCGGGGGCCGGATCGTGAGCTCGATGCCGGAACCGGAGCGCACGCTCTTTCGACGCGCCCATGTCGGGTTCGTATACCAGTTCTTCAATCTCATACCCTCGCTCGACGTCGAGGAGAACGTGCGCCTCGCCCTCGAGCTCAACGGCATCCGCGGTGCCGCGGCCCGCAGGCGCAGCGCCGGTATCCTCACCGAGGTCGGGCTGGGCGACAGGCTGCGAAGCGCCGTCGACCGGCTGTCGGGCGGCGAACAGCAGCGTGTGGCGATAGCGCGTGCGCTGGCGCACGAACCGACGGTGCTACTTGCCGACGAGCCCACGGGGAACCTGGACGAGGAGACCGCCTCGCAAGTGCTCCGGGTGCTGCTTTCCTTGAGCAAATCGCGCCGGACGACGCTCATCATCGTGACTCACGATGCGTGGCTGGCGCGCAGCGCGGACCGCATTCTGGAGCTGCACGAGGGTAAATTGGCTACCGCGCGCGCTCCCGCCCGCCGCACCGGCTTCAGCTGATGCCTGGTCCGGCACCAACACTCTGGGCCGCCAGCCTGCGCCATTTCCTGCGGCAACCGACACAACTCGCGCTGGCGCTGGTGGCGCTCGCGGCCGGTGTGGCCACGATCGTGGCAGTCAACATCGCCACCGCCAGCTCACGCCGGGCATTCGAGCTGTCGATGCGGGCGGTCAACGGCCCGGCCACGCAGATCATCACCGGGGGACCGCAGGGCCTCGATGAGGCGCTCTATGTGCGGCTCTTCACTCAGGCCCCCTCGAGCAGCGACCCGCAGCCCGTGTACGCCCCCGAGGTGACGGGCTATATCACGGTGGCCGGCCGCGTGATGCAGCTTGTGGGCGTGGACCCGTTCGCCAACGCCGCCATGGACGGACCAAACGCAGACATGACGGCAGGTGCCGTTGGCGGCACCACGCTCACCGAGCTGCGACACTGGTTTCTCGAGCCCGGCGCGGTTGTCCTGGCTGCCGGCGCCGCGCGACAGCTCGGACTGCGCGTAGGCGACCCGTTCACCGTGAGTGTCGGCGGCGTGTCACAGCGAGCGACCCTCATCGGCCTCTTGAGCGGCGACCGGCCCGGCGATGCCACGCTGATGCTCACCGACATCGCCCAGGCTCAGGAATGGTTCGGGCTGGCGGGCCGCCTGACTCGTATCGATGTCAGGATGCCGCGCGGGCCGGCGGGTCGGGTGGCGCTCGCCGAGCTGCGGGGCGAGCTTCCCCCCGGGGCGCAGCTCGAGCAGGCCGGCGGCCAGGTGCGCGAGACCCTCGACATGACGAGCGCCTTCTCCACCAACCTCACGGCGATGAGCCTGCTGGCGCTGCTCGTCAGCGCGCTGCTCATCTATGGCGCTGTCAGCTTCACCGTCATCCAGCGCCGACGCAACATCGCGGTTCTGCGGGCGATTGGAGCGACCCGCCGGGAAATCCTGACGATCGTCCTCAGCGAAGCGGCCGCGCTCGGCACGGCGGGAGCGGGGCTCGGCATACTGCTCGGGCTCGCGGTCGGCCACGGGCTCGTCCGTCTGGTATCGCAGACGGTCAATGATCTCTACTACGTCGTCGCGGTGCAGCAGGTTGCCCTGCCCGCGGGGACGATCCTCGAGGCGCTCGGCGCCGGCCTGGGCACCGCCCTGGTCGCAAGCCTTCTGCCGGCGCTCGAGGCGGCCGGCAGCGTCCCGCAGCTCGGGCTCAGACGTTCCGTGCTCGAGAGCCGCGCGGCGCTCGTGGCCGTCCGGCTGTCCTGGCTCAGTCTGGCATTCGCCCTCGCAGCGTGCGGCCTGATCGCAGGGTCCCGCCGCAGTGTATTCGCCGGCTTCGCGGCGCTCTTCATGCTCCTTCTGGCTGTCGCGGCGCTGACGCCTTCGGTGCTGCGCGCTCTGGCAAGGCTCGCCGCGAGGGCGCTTGCCGGCCTCAGCGCCGTGGGACGCCTCGCCCTCGAGGACGTCGCCGCTTCCCTCAGCCGCACCGGTATCGCCGTGGCGGCGCTCGGAATGGCGGTCGCGGCGATGATCGGCGTGTCGATCATGGTGGAGAGCTTCCGGATCTCTCTGCGCGACTGGCTCAGCCAGACGATGCGCGCGGATATCTACGTTGCCGCGCCCGGCCCCGGCGTCGGAAGCCCGGAGCGGCGAATCGAGCCCGCCGTACTGGACGCGCTGGTCGCAACGCCCGGTGTTGCCGACCACAGCTCGAGTCGCTCCGTCGTCGTGCGCTCGTCGCGCGGCGACATCGCTCTCGATGCTCTGCACCTCGCGCCCGGCAGCTATGCCGGCATCGAGGTGACCGCCGGAGATCCGCGAACCGTATGGGCCGCTTACGATCGTGGCGCCCTGCTCCTGTCCGATTCGCTCGCGTGGCGCCTGCACCTCCGGCCGGGCGATCGCCTGTCACTGATCACGGTGTCGGGACCGCGCGAATTCCCGATCGCCGGCATCTACCACGAGTATGGCAGTGGGCTCGGCAGCGCAATGATGAGCATCGAAGTCTACCGCCGGCTGTGGCGTGACGACGCCATCACGGCAGTCGGCTTGTATCTCGCGCCCGGCGTCGCTGCGGCGCGGGAGATCCCCCGCCTCCAGGCCGCCGCCGGCGGACGGCAGGCGCTGCTGATTCGATCCAACGCCGACATCCGGTCCATGTCGCTCGACATCTTCGACCGGACTTTCATCATCACGCGGGTGCTCTACTGGTTGGCGGCCGGAATCGCGGCGGTCGGCCTGGTGAGCGCGCTGCTCGCGTGGGAGCTCGACAGGAAACACGAGCTCTCCGTGCTGCGCGCGCTCGGGCTGACCCCCCGGGGCGCGGCGACGCTCGTCGCGGCGCAGACCGTCTTCATGGGAGGCGCCGCGCTGCTCGCGGCGATCCCCGCCGGCCTCATCATCGCCGTGGTGCTCACCAAGGTCGTCGACAGGCGCGCGTTCGGCTGGCACATCGAGATGCACCTGCGCGGCGCGCAATTCCTCAATGCGCTCGCGCTGGCGCTCGCCGCGGCGCTGCTCGCGGGACTGTATCCGGCCTGGCGAGCGGCCGTGGGACCGATCGCCGCCGAGATGCGGGAGGAGTGAGGAGTGCGCTCAGCGGCTCTGGCGGCGATGGCAGCGATGGCGGTACCGGCAATGACGCTCCCGGCGCATGTCGTTGGGGCGCAGCAGCCTGCGTTCGCGCAGGCGCTCGCGCCGCAGCCGCTCGAGTTTCCCCGCGACCAGGGCCCGCATCCGGACTACCGCCAGGAGTGGTGGTACCTGACTGGCAACCTGGACGCGGTTGGTGGCGAGCGCTTCGGGTTCGAGCTGACGATCTTTCGCTTTGCGCTGGCGCCCGACACCCCCGCGGCCGCTGCTGTTGGTTCCAAAACCGGCGTGGGAAGCTCTCCGTGGCGCACGCGTCAGGTCTATCTGGGACACTTCGCCGTCACCGATGTGGCACGCCATCGATTCCGCTTCGCCGTGAAGCGGGCACGCGGCGCCCTCGGGCTTGCGGGCGCGCAGGCGAATCCGTTCCGGGTCTGGGTCGGCAATTGGCAGATCGGCCAGAACGTCGTGCAGGCTGCCGGACAGGGCTACACCCTCTCGCTTACCGCGCAGCCGCTGATGCCTCCCGTACTCAACGGCGAGCGCGGGTTGAGTCGCAAGTCGGGCGAGCCTGGGAATGCGACCTATTACTACTCCATCCCGCGTGTTTTCCTTCAGGGGACGATCGTGGCCGACGGCCGGCCGTTTCGGGTGCACGGCCTCGCCTGGCTCGACCGGGAATGGGGCAGCGGCAGCCTCGGGCCGCAGGAGACCGGCTGGGATTGGTTCGGGCTGCAGCTCGGCGACGGCTCGTGCTTCATGTTCTATTTCCTCCGCGACCGCGGTGGGACCGAAGACCCCTACAGCGCTGGCACCTGGGTCGATTCCGCAGGCCACACCCGGCCGCTGTCCCGGGGCGACGTGCGTATGGAAGTGCTGAGCTACTGGACGGACGCGGGCGGCGCCCGCTACCCCTCGCGATGGCGCTTGGTGGTGCCGGCAACCGGCCTCGACGTCACCGTCAATCCCGTGCTTGCGGACCAGGAGCTCGTGACCTCACCCAGATACTGGGAAGGGGCGGTCGATGTATCCGGCACCCGCGCCGGGCGACCGGTCGCCGGACGCGGGTACGTTGAGTTGGTCGGATACGCCGGAACGACAGCCGGATCGGCCGGAATCAGATGACGCCGCTGCGCGGTTGCGCAATGATTCGTGCCCGTGCACCAGCCCAGGAGTCGATCCATGCGACGCTCATTCGCTTCCGCGCTGACTCTCCTCCTGCTCGCCGCCCCGGGCGCGTATGCGGCGCTGCCGAACGGCGCTACGGCCCCGGATTTCACGGCTGAGGCCTCCCTCGGAGGCACCACCTACACCTTCTCTCTGGCCGACGCGCTGAGGAAGGGCCCGGTCGTGCTCTACTTCTACCCTGCCGCTTTCACTCCGGGATGCACGACCGAGGCACACGACTTCGCCAAGGCAATGCCCCAGTTCAAGGCCCTGGGCGCCACAGTGATCGGTGTTTCCCACGACGGTATCGCGAAGCTCCGGCGCTTCTCGGTGAGCGAGTGCCGCAAGCAGTTTCCTGTTGCCTCCGACGCGAGCGGCGCGATCATGAAGGAGTATGACGCCGTGCTCGCCAAGCATCCCCAGTACGCCAACCGTACTTCATACGTCATCGCGCCGGACGGCAAGATCCTCTATTCCTACACCAACCTCAACCCCGCCGATCATGTCGCCAACACCATGGCCGTGGTGCGGCGTTGGGATGAGGCGCACAAGGGGGCCTGAGAGCCAAATGAAGATTCTCCGGGGCATCGTAGGGGCCGTCATCGTCATCGCGATGGGAATGACGACAACCACTGCATTCGCGCAGCTGAGCCGCGGCGACCGTTACTCAGGTGTGCCCTGGGCGACGCGCTCGCCGGTCCTCGCGCAACACGGCATGGTCGCGAGCGAACAGCCGCTGGCTTCGGAAGCGGCCGTGCAGATTCTCAAAAAAGGCGGCAGTGCGGTCGATGCCGCCATTGCCGCCAATGCAATGATGGGCTTGATGCAGCCGGTGCTGAACGGCATCGGTGGCGATCTCTTCGCCATGGTTTACGATCCCAAGACCCACAAGCTCTACGGCTATAACGCCTCGGGCTGGTCGCCGAAAGGCCGCGACCTCGCCAGGATGACCGCCGAAGTCGAGGCTGCCTACAGGAAGGCCGGCATGAAGCCCAAGCTACACATCCCGCCGGTCGGGTCGCTGCCGATCACGGTGCCGGGCGCGGTGGACGGATGGTTCGCGCTGCACGGCAGGTTCGGCAAGCTGCCCATGACCGAAGACCTCGCGCCGGCCATCGCCTATGCCACCAACGGCTTTCCGGTGACGGAGCTCATCTCGCAGTACTGGAAGGGCAACATGGCTGCGTTCGAGCGCTACAAGGGTCTGATCGAGGAAAGTGCCAACGCGCGCCACACTTATCTCATTCCCGACGCCCGCGGCGGTCATACGCCGGCCCAAGGCGAGATTTTCCGCAATCCCGATCTCGCGCACACCCTGTCCATGATCGCGCAAGGCGGACGCGACGTGTACTACAAGGGCGCGATCGCGCACACCATCGACGCTTATTTCAAACGCATAGGCGGCGACCTGCGTTACTCGGACTTCGCGGACTTCCACGGCGAGTGGGTCGAGCCCCTCTCGGTGAACTATCGCGGCTATGACGTCTACGAGCTGCCGCCCAACGGCCAGGGCCTGGCGGCGCTCGAGATGCTACAGATCCTCAAGCATTTCGATCTGAAGAAGATGGGCCCCGGCTCGGCCGACGCCCTGACGGCGATGCTGGAAGCCAAGCGGCTCGCCTACGAAGACCTCGCCAAGTGGTATGCCGACCCGCGCTTCTTCCACGCGCCGCTCAAAGGGCTGATCTCCGATGCCTACGCGGAGCAGCGCCTGAAGGAGATCGACCTCAGACACGCCAATCCGAACATCGGTCCCGGCGATCCGCGACTGTTCCAAGGAGACACGATCTATCTCACCACCGCCGACAAGGACGGCATGATGGTCTCGCTGATCCAGTCGAACTATCGCGGCATGGGCTCGGGCCTGGTGGCGGATCATCTGGGATTCATGTTCCAGGATCGCGGCGAGCTCTATTCGCTCAATCCGAAGGACGCGAATGTCTATGCGCCGCGCAAGCGACCGTTCCACACTATCATTCCCGCATTCGTGATGAAGGACGGGGAGCCGTTCATGTCATTCGGCGTGATGGGTGGAGACATGCAGCCGCAAGGCCATGTGCAGATACTGACCGACATAATCGACTTCGGAATGAACGTGCAGGAAGCGGGCGACGCGGCGCGCTGGCGTCACTACGGCAACGCCGAGCCGACTGGCGAGCCTTCCACAGGCATCGGCACGGTGGAAATGGAAAGCGGCTTCTCTCCCGCCGTGAAGGCAGAGCTGGAGAAGCGCGGCTACAAGGTCGTTCCGGGCACCGGCAGTTTCGGCGGCTATCAGGCGATCATGTTCGACCCCAAACAGCACGTGTATTGGGGCGCGAGCGAGATGCGCAAAGACGGCGAAGCGATAGGTTATTAGCCGGCGCGCAGGCCCTGGTCCATCTTTCGCTCGGCAATGAGGAAGAGGCGCGGAAAGGCCAGCAGCACGTTGCCGTCGGCAAGCGCCGGATAAGCGGCGGTGATTCTGGCGGTATAGATGGCGATGAATTCCTGGCGCTCCGTCTCCGAAAGCGGATCGAGGAAAGGTCGCAACCCGGTGGAGCGGACGAACTCCACGATAGCGTCGGCGCCGGGAAGTACGTGATGGTAGGTAGTGCGCCAGATATCGAGCCGCGCAGCCATGGGTCGCAACGCCTCGTAGTAGACGCCCGCGGGCGGTAGCGGATCACGCGCCGCGCCAGCGAGGCGTCCGCTCCAAGCGCCAGCAAGGGCCACCTCCCGCATCAGACGGTGCGTCGGCTCCGACAGGTTGTCGGGCATCTGCACGGCGAGGGTGGCTCCTGCCGGCAGTGCCGTAAGGATACGCGGCAGGTGCTCGAGGTGACCCGGCACCCACTGATAGATGGCGTTGGCAAACACCAGCTCGACGTCCGCATTGGGCACCCAGACATCCGCGTTCGCGAACTCAAAGCGCACGGTCGGCAGGCGTCGACGCGCTTCCTCCAGCATCGCGGGCGAGTTGTCGAGACCGATGATCTCCGCCGCCGGATAGCGGGCTGCGAGCAATTCCGTGGAATTACCCGGCCCGCAGCCCACGTCCACGATCTTTCGCACGCCAACGGAGCGAACTTGTGCGAGCAGGTCGCGGGCCGGACGGGTACGCTCGTCTTCGAACTTCAGATAGATCGCAGGTGACCAGTCGGTGGAACTCAATGACGCTCCTGACGCTGTCGTTCCTGACGCTCCCGCTCGCGATGGGCATGGCGTTCCGTGGTCATCCATACCACGACATCCCACGCATTGTGGATACCGATGAAGAGAAGCAGCAACACTGCGCCGCTCACCGTGTAGAGGGAAGCCGCCATCTGGCGCGGCAGGATGAAGCCGGTGACCGCCAGCGCCAGATACGCGAGCACCGGGAGCACGACGTTCCAGATCCAGTCGGAGAGGAACGGCTTGTAACGAGACGACAGCGCCAGCATCCGGCTGATCAGAGTCGCGCAGTAAACGAGTCCGGCAACGCCCGTGACGGCGAGCAGGACTTCGAGCGCAACCGCCGTCTGCCCGGGCATGCACATCAGCGCCGACATCCATAGTGCGGCACCGAAATGCACCGCGGTCGGCGTAATGAACACGCGCAAGCCCGTGAGCCGCGTCGCTGCCGACCCGGTCTCGTCGCCTCTCTCCGCCGAGATCGTGATCACGACGAAAGTCAGTCCCGTAAGCGCGCCCGCCGACGAGCCCACGAGCGTGTAGAAGCTCTGCCAGTCGGCCAAGGCGAGTGCGTGACTCAGGGAAGGGTCCGGCATAGACTCATTCTATCGTGGATGGGCCCTAATCAGATGACGCCGCGTCGTGGTTGCGCAATGATCCAACGCACGCGCTTGAGTACGGTCCGGTGGTGCCAATGAGCCAAGGCGGGGGGTTGTGGAAGGGTCCCGATGGGCTGCGCCGCGGCTGGTCGGTAATCCTGTACTTCATCATCGCCGCGGCGATCGCGGCCGCCCTCTTCGGAATCGTGTACCGACTGGGGCACTTCACGGCTGCGGACCTGAGCGCCCTGCGCACCCATTTCGCACCAGGAATTCGCGCGGCGCTGGTCCTCGCAGAGTGCTGCGGGCTGTTGGCCGCAACCGTGGTGATGGCGAGGATAGAGCGGCGCTCGTGGCTGGACTACGGCTTGGGCGGGCGGCGCGCCGTCGTCCTATTCGTACAGGGCGCATTCTGGGGCGTTCTGCTGATGTCAGCGCTGGTGGGTGTCCTGGCGCTCGCCGGTGCGATGACGATCGAGGCCCCGAAAAATGCCGCCGCGTCGGTGATTGAGTCTGGGCTGCTCTGGGCCGCGCTGTTCGTGCCCGCCGCTCTCGTCGAGGAGCTGATGTTCCGCGGCTACCCGTTTCTTCGCCTGGCCCGAGCCGGCAGCCCCGTCCGCGCGGCCGTCGTGATGTCACTGTCCTTTGCAGCTGCTCATCTCGGCAACCGGGAGGAGACCGTCATCGGCCTCCTGCAGGTCGTCAGCGTTGGGCTGGTCTTCTGCCTGGCGGTCTGGCGCACTGGATCGCTGTGGTGGGTGCTCGGCGCGCATGCCGCGTGGAACTGGACCCAGACGTTCGTGTTCGGCTGCGCCAACAGCGGCCTCGTTGCCACCGGAAATTGGCTCGCGAGCACACCGTCTGGGCCTGCGTGGTTGAGCGGGGGGGTCACCGGTCCGGAGGGCAGCATCCTCTCCATTCCGGCAATGGCGCTGCTCGCGTGGATCGCCGTCCGCACCCTGCCCCTCTCCAGAGAGCTCCCGGTCGTCACTGCTGCGCCCTGACGGTGACCTGCAGCGTCAGGTGCTGCGGTGGAGGCACCACCGTGTAGATCGTGTCATGTGCGCCCGCCTGGATGCCACCGATCCAGACGTATCCGGGTTTGGCAACGCGAACGTCATAGCGGATCGTCTCCCCGCCGCGGGTGACGGAGCCTTCGATCCGGGCCGGACGGTCGACATAGACCAGCATCAGTGACTTGCGGGACTGCGTATCCAGCCAGTCCATCGTGCCCACGGCCTCGATGCCATCGCGCTGCAGCGCGACGGGCGCCAGCCGGGCGAGGCGGGCATCGCGGGGCGTAATCTTCATGAAGCGGAGCTCGAAGTCGGTAGGCCCGAGCTCGCTCTCCAGCGCCTCCTGCGTGCGATTGAGATCCAGGGTGAAGCCGTCGGATGTCCGGCTCACCGGCGCCACGAAATCACCGGTGTTGGCTGAGCCGTAGAGGTCGCCGACGATATAGGGAAAGATCAGCCGGTAGCCGGCGGCGGGCAGCGGGCCGACGAACTTGATGGAGGAGTGGATCACCCAGTCGGGATGATGGGGTCCGCGGCTGCAGCCCGCGAAGGCGACGAACAATACGGCCGTACAAAAGCAAATCAATGAGCGGCCCAGGGCCGTTCCCGTTTCCCGAGGCACCTCGTCTCGCATAGGCGGGTCTCAGAGAGCCGCGAGGTCGAACGAGCCATGGCACCGCGCTCGCGCACACGATCGCAGGAGCGATTTGGACGCCCGGAGGCCGGCCCGAAAGGGCTCGTCGCAGGGACGGGGCCGGGCAAACGCGGCAGGATGCCGACTTTGCGCCAATCAATGAGGAGGGCTGGAGGGCGTTGCTTGCGTGCCCTGCGGCAGCGGACTCGCCTGCGCCCCCGGGTTGGCCTGCGCCGGCGGAGCGGTCGGCGACGAAGGCTGGCTCATTTGCGGCGGCGCGGCGGTGATGGCCGCGCGGAACTGCTGCAGCTTCTCCTTGATGACGCTGGCGTTCTGCGGGCCCATGCGGATCAGCAGCTTCTGCCCCGCGGGCAGCGCCTCGAGCTTGGGATCGGAGAACTGATAGAACACCTTCGGCCGGACGAGGTAGATGGGGCCCGGTACGTCCGGGGTGGCCAACAGGCTGTCGATCGCGAGGACCATGCGGTCGTTGAAGTATTTGCCCGGGTACCCGAGGTTCTCATACGCCTGTTGGAAGAGCGGATACAGGCGGAAGTAGATGGCCGCCAGCGCTTTCGGATCCATTGCGCTCACGACCTGCATGACCGGCGCATAGCGCGCATAGTTCTGGTCGCTGAGAATCGTCTGCCCGGCCTGGGTGTCGACCGCCGTGTCGCCCGGTGTGGGCTGCACCGGCCGCAACTCCGCCGCCACCTTCTTGCGGGGCAGGTTGTCCACCGTGACCACGACATCACGAACGATCTCGTGCGGTACCAGGAACTTCGCCACCGCCGCCTTGCCGAAAAGTCCCGTCAGCGAGTCGCGGACCACGGGGTCGCTCTGGTCGAGCGGCGGGAGCGGCGCCCGTTGCTGCTCAGCTTCGGGCGGGATCGGATGCTGGATAGCGGGAACGGGCGGCGCCGTCCGCTGCGGCGCGGCCGCCGGATTCGGTGCGGGCGGTGCCGGCGCCGGCGAGTAATATCGGTAGTAGACGCCGATGGCGATGGCGGCGGCGATGACAATACCGGCCGACCACCAGATGGCTTTGTCCCGGAAGGAGTCCTCCGAATCCGTCGCCTTGTTCCACATCCAGCGGCTCTCCGCACAGTGACGAATCGAGATACTCTACTCTGATCGCGCCTGGATCGCACTTGAGCGTCACCCGCGCTACGTACCCATGCCCCAAGTCTTTCAGCCGGCCTTTCACCCCGCCGTCAACCGCTGGCTCGAGCGCGCCTTCGAGGCGCCGACGCCGGCGCAGGAGCAGGCGTGGCCCGCGATCCAGGCAGGCCGGCACACGCTGATTGCCGCGCCGACAGGCTCCGGCAAGACACTCGCCGCATTCCTGGCCGCGATCGACCTGCTGGTGCGCGAGGCTCTGGAGCGCGGGGGACTGCGGGACGAGACCTACATCGTCTACGTCTCTCCGCTCAAGGCGCTTTCCAACGATATCCGCCGCAACCTCGAGGCGCCGCTCGCGGGCATCCGCGACGAGCTGCGCGCGATGGAGCTGCCTGATATGGAGATCCGCACCTTCGTGCGCACCGGTGACACGCCGCAGCACGAGCGGCAGAGCATGCGCCGGCGCCCGCCGCACATCGTGGTCACCACTCCGGAGTCGCTCTACATCCTCCTCGGCTCGGAGTCCGGACGCGCCATGCTCGGAAGCGTGCGCAGCGTCATCGTCGATGAAATCCACGCGATGGTCGGCGGTAAGCGGGGCCTGCACCTGGCGCTGTCTCTCGAGCGCCTCGAGGCCCTCGCCGGGCGCCGTTTGATGCGCATCGGACTCTCGGCAACGCAGCGTCCGATCGGGGATGTTGCGCGATTTCTCGTCGGCACCCAGCAACTGCTGGCCGACGGGGAGGCCGACTGCGCGATCATCGATATCGGCCACGTCCGCCGCCGCGACCTGCAGATCGAGGTGCCGGCGACGCCGCTCGAGGCCGTCATGTCGGGCGATGCATGGACGCAGGTGTACGACCGTCTCGCGCAGCTGGCGGGCGAGCATCGCACGACGCTCATCTTCGTCAACACCCGCCGGCACGCGGAACGGGTCGCGCGCCATCTCTCGGAGCGCATGGGCGAGACGCTGGTTGCGGCCCATCACGGCAGCCTTGCGAAGGAGCTGCGCCTCGCGGCGGAGTCGCGCCTGAAACGCGGCGAGCTCAAGGCTCTGGTCGCGACCGCATCGCTCGAGTTGGGGCTGGACATCGGTGACGTCGACCTGGTGTGTCAGCTCGGCTCGCCGCGGTCCATCGCGGCCCTGCTGCAGCGCGTGGGACGCTCCGGGCACAGCCTCGGCGGTACGCCGAAAGGAAGGCTTTTTCCCCTGTCGCGCGACGACCTCATCGAGTGCGCGGCGTTGCTCGACTGCGTCCGGCGCGAAGAGCTCGATCGCCTGCGCATTCCCGCCAAGCCGCTCGATGTGCTCGCGCAGCAGATCGTGGCCGAAGTCGCCGCGCGCGAGTGGGCCATCGACGAGCTCTTCGCCCTGCTGCGACGCGCCTATCCCTACCGCGACCTGCAGCGCGCCGAGCTCGACGAGGTCATCCGGATGCTCGCCGACGGCTTCACTACCCGACGCGGCCGCCGGGGCGCCCTCATCCACTACGATGCCGTCAACGGCAAAGTGCGCGGCCGGCGCGGCGCGCGTCTGACGGCGCTGACCTCCGGCGGGACGATACCCGATACGGCCGACTACACCGTGCTGCTCGAGCCGCAATCCCAGCCCATCGGCACGGTCAACGAAGACTTCGCCATCGAGAGCCTGCAGGGCGATGTCTTCCAACTGGGCAACACCTCCTATCGCATCCTGCGCGTGGAGCAGGGCAGGGTCCGGGTGGAGGACGCGCACGGCCAGCCGCCCTCGATTCCCTTCTGGCTCGGCGAGGCGCCGGGCCGGTCCGATGAGCTGTCACAGGGCGTCTCGCGCCTGCGTGGCGAGGTCGAGAGCCGGCTCGACAGCGGCCTCGAGGCGGCGGTGCGCTGGCTCGAGGACGAGGTCGGCATCGCCGGACCGGCGGCGGTGCAAGCCGCAGGCCATCTCGCGGCCGCGCGCGCCGCTCTCGGCGCCCTGCCCACCCGGCAGAGGGTCGTCCTCGAGCGCTTCTTCGACGAGGCGGGAGGGATGCAGCTCGTCATCCACTCGCCGTTCGGCAGTCGCGTGAACCGCGCCTGGGGGCTGGCGCTGCGCAAGCGCTTCTGCCGCTCCTTCAACTTCGAGCTGCAGGCGGCGGCGACCGAGGATGCCATCGTGCTGTCGCTCACCACCGCGCACAGCTTCGAGCTCGAGGAAGTGGCGCGTTATCTTCATTCCAACACGGTGCGGCCGCTGCTCGTGCAGGCGCTGTGCGCGGCGCCGATGTTCCCCGCGCGCTGGCGCTGGAGCGCGGCGATCGCGCTTGCGCTGCCGCGGTTTCGCGGCGGCCGCAAGGTGCCGGCGCCGCTGGCGCGCATGGCGGCCGAGGACCTCCTCGCCTCGGTGTTTCCCGACCAGGTGGCGTGCGCCGAGAACCTCTCGGGCGAGCTCGAGATCCCCGATCACCCGCTGGTCCGGCAGGCGATCCGCGACTGTCTCGAGGACGCGATGGACATCGACGGATTCGAGGCGCTGCTGCGCCGACTGGAGAGCGGTGCCGTGACGGTGGTCGCGCGGGATCTCACCGAGCCCTCGCCTCTCGCCCTGGAGGTGTTGTCGGCGAGGCCCTACGCATTCCTCGATGATGCCCCGCTCGAGGAGCGGCGCACGCAGGCGGTGTTGAGTCGCCGCTGGCTCGACCCGGAAGCGGCCGGGGACCTCGGCGCCCTCGACCCATCCGCCATCTCCCGCGCGCGCGAGGAAGCGTGGCCCGATGCGGCCGATGCCGACGAGCTGCACGATGCGCTCTGTTGGCTCACCTTCATGACCGGGGCGGAGATGGCCAAGCGGGCGGACTGGACGGCCTGGGCCACCGCCCTGGTCGCCGGCCGCAGGGCTGCCCGCCTGAGCTCGGGCGGCGCGATGCTCTGGGTCGCCGCCGAGCGTCTGCCGCTGTTACAGGCGGTCTTCCCCGGAGCGCAGCCGGACCCGCCCATCGAAGCGCCGGCGCAGTTCGCGAGACTCTGGGGCGAGGATGAGGCTCTCATCGAGATCGCGCGCGGGCGTCTGCAGGGCCTGGGCCCGGTCGCCGCCGCCACCCTGGCGGCGCCCATCGGCGTCTCCGCGGGCCGTATGGCGCCGGCACTCGCGGCCCTGCAGGCGGAAGGCTCCGTGATGCACGGCCGTTTCACCACCGAGGCGCCCGAGGACGGGGAATGGTGCGAGCGCGGATTGCTGGCGCGCATCCATCGCTACACCGTGAAGCGCCTGCGCGCCGAGATCGAGCCGGTCGAGCCGCGCGACCTGCTGCGGTTCCTGCTCGAGTGGCAGCGAGCCGCTCCGCGTGCGCGCATGGAGGGGCCCGACGCTGTTGCCGCGGTGCTCGCGCAGCTCGAGGGCTTCGAGGCGCCGGCGGCCGCCTGGGAGACGGAGATCCTGCCGGCGCGCATCAACGAGTACGACCCGGCGTGGCTCGATGAGCAGTGCCTCGCCGGCCGCTTCGTATGGGCGCGGCTCGCGCGCCGCAGAGCCGAATCCGGACCGGCGGCGGGCCCGGTCCGCGGTACGCCCATCGCACTGCTCGGGCGGCGACACCTGCGCGCCTGGGCGGCGCTGGCGGGGCCCGTGGACGCCGGTGCGCCGTCATCCAAGGCGCGCAGCGTGTTGGAGCACCTCGGCACCCACGGCGCTTCGTTCTTCGACGAGATCGTGGAGGCTTCGGGGCTCCTGCCCACGCAGGCGGAGGAGGGACTGGCCGAGCTCGTGGGGCTCGGCCTGGTCAACTCCGACAGCTTCGGCGGACTGCGCGCGCTGTTGGTACCCTCCGATCGCCGCAGATCCTCGACCGGCCTGCGCCGCCGTCGTCGCGCGCTCTTCGGCATGGATTCGGCCGGGCGCTGGGCGCTCGTACGCCGCGAGCAGAGCGCCGCCACCAACGGCCGCACGGACGCCGAGACCGTAGAGCTCGTCGCTCGTGGATTGTTGCGGCGCTGGGGCGTCGTCTTCTGGCGTCTGATCGCGCGCGAGGCCGACTGGCTGCCGCCCTGGCGTGAGCTTCTATTCTGCTACCGCCGCCTGGAGGCGCGCGGTGAGATCCGCGGCGGCCGCTTCGTCGCCGGGCTCTCGGGCGAGCAGTTCGCCGCGCCCGAGGCCGTGGGACTTCTGCGGGAGGTGCGTCGCCGGACGCGCGAAGGCGAATGGGTGTCGCTCTCCGCGGCCGATCCGCTCAACCTGCTCGGCATCCTGACCCCGGGCTCACGACTGCCCGCGCTCGCCGGCAACAGGATTCTGTACCGTGACGGCCTGCCGCTCGCCACGCTGGGCGGCGGCGAGGTGCGCTTCCTCGAGACACTGGATGCGGCGGCGCAGTGGCAAGCGCGGAACGTACTCCTACGGCGGCACGTGCCGGCCGCCCTCGCCGACATCGGCTGACGAGGGAGAGCTACGCATTTTGCGCCGGAATCCTCACATCACAGGCCGTGCACAGCTTATCCACAAGCGCTCCACAATCGACCCCGGATATGCTCCGCTCATGCCCTTCAGGCTCCCCAAGCGCCAGGTTCGCGGTGGCGATGCCACGGTCCTCGGCACGTACTTCTTCTCCAACCGCACCGTGCAGGTGCTGTCGACCAGCGACGAGCGCATTGTCTGGACCTGCGATTGCGAGCGGTTCCGGCGCCAGGGGCAGCGCGAAACCCCTCTGTGGTGCAAGCATATCGCCAAGGCCGCCGCACGACGCTCCCTGGAGCGCCTGACGGCGCGCCGCATCGGCCGGATGCCCGCCCCCGAGAGCCCGCCGCTTACGCCTCGATGAGGCCGTGGCGAATGGCGAGCAGCGTGAGCTCGGACTGGTTGGAGACGCCCAGCTTCTGCTTGACGTTGTAGAGATGCGTGCCGACCGTAGAGGCCGAAAGCCTCAGGTCATCGGCGATGCGCTGCACGCTGGCGCCGCGCGCCAGGCGGATGAAAACGTCGAATTCGCGCTCCGACAGCCGCTTGATGGGCGATGATTCCGCCCCCCCGATGTCCTCGAGCGCCAGCCTCTGCGCGACGCGCGGATCGATGTAGCGCTGCCCGCTGCCGACCCCCGACACCGCCTCGAGCAGGGCCTCCGGCGCGCTGCGTTTCGACAGGAAGCCGAGCGCGCCCTCCCGCAGCGCCCGCCGGGCATGCATCGGGTCATCGTGCGCGGAGAGCGCAAGCACCTTCGCCTGCGGGTCGTGCGCGCGGATGCGCCGCAGCGCTTCGATGCCGCCCATGCCGGGCATGGCGATATCCATGACGACGAGGTCGGGCGAGAGCTCGAGGTAGCGCTGGCAGGCGGCCTCGCCGGATTCCGCCTCGCCGACCACGGCGATGTCGGGCCTCGCCTGCAGCAACAGCCGAAAGCCGGTGCGCACCACCGCGTGATCATCGACCAGCAGGATACGGATCATGCGCTCACCCGCGGCAGGCCGGCGAGCGGTATCTCCGCCATGAGCAACGTGCCACGGCGCTCACTGTTGCGCACGGTCAGCTTGCCTCCCAGGTGGCCGACACGGTCACCTAGGCCTCGCAGCCCATAGTGGCCGGGCCGCGACCAGTCCTCCGGCAGTCCGACACCATCATCGGTGACGGTCACCGTCAGCCTGCGGGACTCGGCACGCAACTCGACCTCGACGCGGGAGGCGTTGGCGTGGCGCAAGGCGTTGATGAGCCCCTCCTGCACGACACGGTAGGCGGCGAGTGAGACACCGGGACCGGGGTTGACGGGCAGCTCGTGCCGCAGAGTGAGCACGACGGCGGGATGCCGCCGCTGCAGGTCGCGCACCAGACCCTCCAGCGCCTCGGAGAAGCTGAGGCTATCGAGCGCGGTCGGCGCCAGCCGCGGTATCAGCCCGTGCATGGCGTCGTAGAGACGCGCGGCCTCATCCGAGATGAGGCGCGCCGCCTCCTGCAGCGGTGGTTGGCTCGACTGGCCGACGATCGCCTGCGCGAGGCTGCGGATCGCGGTCACCGACTGTCCGAACTCGTCGTGCAGCTCATGTGCGATCAGGCGTCGCTCCTCATCCAGCCGCTGCTCGATCACGACGGGCGCCACAGCCCGCTCGACCATCCAGAAGGCGATGCCGTTGACGATGACGAGCATGACGGCGGCTATGGCGAACAGCCGACTGATGGCATCCCAGCCATCGAGGATGCCGCGGGAGGGCGCGGCCCGCACGATGAGCTCCAGGCCCGAGGGCAGGGGAAAGATGTAACGGGGGATGCTCGGGGCGACGAGGTGCGCGAACCAAGCAGGCGCATCGCGGCCCGCCTTGTAGGTGGCGGGCGGCGAATGATAGACCACGCGGCCGTCCGGATAGGTGAGGACTATGTCGTTGGAGCGCACGTGGCCGAGTTGTGTCAGGAACTGGCCAACGGCGGCCGTGCCGCCGATCAGCCCGTAGACGTTGATCAGGCGGCCGAGGAGCTGGATGGTCACCTGATTCGCCGACAGGATGTCCTCCCTTACACGCGAGCGCGTGAGCTGTACCTCGGATACGACCAGCACGATCATCCAGGCGACCGTCAGGCCGGTGACCACCAGATGCAGGCGCGTGCGCAGCTTCATCGGCAAATGCCGGGGCTCGAGACTGTGACCGCCATCCTATCAGCGCCACGGCCTTGGCGACTCATGAAAATCATGAGGCGCGATTCATGATGATCCGCTTCCCCGCGCCGGCGCGCTTTGGCGAGGATGGGTCGCCGGGCCATCCGGTCCGGCTTCACGGTAAACGACGAGGAGCTCGTCATGAAGTGGGAAACTCCGCAGGCGATCGACTTCCGCTTTGGCATGGAAATCACGATGTATATCGCCCATCGCTGACCGGGAAGCGCGCGGTGCATGTGTCGCGGTGGCGGCGCATGCGCCGCCCGCACTGTCGCTGCGAATGAGAATTCGCGTGCTGGGGTCTGCCGCGGGCGGCGGCTTTCCACAGTGGAACTGCAACTGCCGCAACTGCGCCGGAGTGCGTGGGGGAACGCTGCGGGCGCGCGCCAGGACGCAGTCGTCCATCGCGGTCAGCGGCGGTAACGAGGGCGGCCCCGGCGTCTCTCCGGACACCCGCTCCTGGGTACTGGTCAACGCCTCCCCCGACATCCTCACCCAGCTTCGCGCCCATCCGGATCTGCAGCCGGGCCGCTCGCCACGTGACACGGCGATCTGCGCGATCGTCCTGGTCGACGGCCAGGTCGACCACACGACCGGCCTTTACATGCTGCGCGAGTCGACACGCGCGTGGCCGCTCTGGTGCACCGATGCGGTGTACGCCGATCTGACCCTGGGCAACCCGGTCCTGGAGGTACTGTCCCACTACTGCCGCATCGAGCGCCGACACATGGCACTCGAAGGTACGGACTTCAGCGTAGAGGGGATCGCGGGTATCCGTTGGCGCGCCCTGCCCGTCGCGGGAAAACCCGCCCCCTACTCCCCCAATCGCGAGTCTCCCGTGGCGGGCGACAACGTGGCGCTGAGCATCACCGATGAGCACAGCGGCAACGCCCTGTTCTATGCCCCCGGCCTGGGCGACATCGACGAGGCCACGTGGCGGGCCATGCAGTCGGCCGCATGCGTGTTGGTGGATGGCACGTTCTGGAGCGACGATGAGATGCTCCGGCTCGGCCTGTCGCGCAAGCGGGCGCGCGACATCGGCCACCTCGCGCAAAGCGGCCGGGGCGGCATGCTGGAGTGGCTCGGACGGCTGCCCGACCGGACGCGCAAGATCCTGATCCACGTCAATAACACCAACCCGATCCTCGACGAGGACTCCCCCGAGCGGGCCGAGCTCGGCCGCCGCGGGATCGAAGTGGCCTGGGACGGAATGGAGATCGAGCTATGAGCGCGGCTGCCTGGAGCCTGTCCGAGTTCGAGAGTCGGCTGCGCGCCAAGGATCGGGCCTATCACATCCATCATCCTTTCAACGTGATGCTGAACTCGGGCCGCGCGCGGCCGGAGCAGATCCGCGGCTGGGTGGCCAACCGTTTCTACTATCAGATCAACATCCCACGCAAGGATGCCGCGATCATCGCCAACTGCGACGACCGGATGGTGCGGCGCCACTGGGTGCAGCGCATTCTCGATCACGACGGCTACGGCGATGATCCCGGAGGCATCGAGTCGTGGCTGCGGCTCGCGGACGCGGTGGGCCTCGAGCGCTCGCGGGTCGAGAGCCTGACCGATGTGCTGCCGGGCGTGCGCTTTGCGGTCGATGCCTACGTCAACTTTGCCCGCGGCGCACCGTGGCACGAGGCGGCCTGCGCAGCGCTCACCGAGCTCTTCGCGCCACGGATACACCAGCAACGGCTCGCCGGCTGGCCGGAGCACTACCCGTGGATCGACCGCGGCGGTCTGCACTACTTCCAGAGCCGCGTGAGTCGCGCCAATCGCGATGCCGAATTCGCCCTCGCGGCCACGCTCGAGCGCTTTCGCGCCCGGGTCGAGCAGGAGCGGGCACTCGAGATCCTGCAGTTCAAGCTCGATGTGCTCTGGCAGATGAATGACGCCATGGCTCTGAAATACGGGGTGCAGTGACATGGGGCTGCGGTGATGGGGAGCCTCGACACGGCGGCGCGTCCGACGGTAGCGCAGGGCTTTCGGCTGCAGTGGGAGCCGGCGCAGGAGGCGCATGTGCTCCTCTATCCCGAGGGGATGGTGAAGCTCAACCAGAGCGCTGCCGCGATCCTGACACGCTGCAACGGCAGACGCACGGTCGCTGACATCGTCACGGATCTCGAGAGCACATACGGCCTCGCCGGGCTGACGCAGGACGTTTGCGCATTCATCGCCCTCGCGGTGGAGCGGACGTGGCTGGAACTGCTCTCATGAGCGATCCGATGCCCACCCCGGCCTCGCCGCGAAGCAACGGCTCGGGACGCTCCGGGCCGCCGCTCTGGCTCCTGCTCGAGCTCACCTATCGCTGTCCGCTGCACTGCGTCTTCTGCTACAACCCGACCGACTTCAGGAGCGTCGGCCCCGAGCTCGAGACCGCGGAGTGGCTGCGCGTTCTAGAGGAGGCGCGGGAGCTGGGATCGGTGCAGCTCGGACTCTCGGGCGGCGAGCCCCTGGTGCGCGAGGATCTCGAGACGATCGTCGCCGCCGCGCACCGGCTAGGCTTCTACACCAACCTCATCACCTCGGGAGTGGGGCTCACGGAGACGCGTCTGCAGGGGCTGCGGCAAGGCGGCCTGGATCACATCCAGCTCTCCTTCCAGGACAGCACGCGCGTGATGAACGACTTCCTGAGCAGCACCCGAACCTTCGAGCTGAAATCCAGGGCGGCCGCGCTCATCAAGAAGCATCACTACCCCATGGTCCTCAACGTGGTCCTGCATCGTCTCAACATCGATCACGTGGAGGAGATCCTCGACATGGCCGAGCGCATGGGCGCCGATTACGTCGAGCTCGCCAACACCCAGTACTACGGCTGGGCGTGGCGCAATCGCGACGAGCTGCTGCCGACCCGGGCGCAGCTGCAGCGCGCGGAGGACGTCACCGCCCGCTTTCGGGAACGCGTCGGCCCGCGCATGCGGGTGTTCTTCGTCGTGCCCGACTACTTCGAGACGCGCCCGAAGCCCTGCATGAGCGGCCTCGGACGGGTGTTCCTCGGCATCGCGCCGGATGGGATCGCACTACCCTGCCAGGCGGCGCGGATGCTGCCAGGCCTGGCCTTCCCGAACGTACGCGAGGCGAGCCTAGGCTCCATCTGGTACGACTCGCCGGCATTCAACCGCTACCGCGGCGAGGACTGGATGAAGGAGCCCTGCCGCAGCTGCCCGGAGCGATCGCGCGACTTCGGCGGCTGCCGCTGCCAGGCCTACCTTCTCACCGGTGATGCGGCGAACGCCGATCCAGTGTGCGATCTCTCGCCGCATCATCACCTGGTGACGGAGGCCGTGGATCGCGCGGAGCGGCGCGGGACTGCGCGTGCTTCCGAGCATCCGCTCGTCTTCCGCGACCATCGCTGATACATTCCGCCGCATGGCCGTGCGACCGGTACTCAAGATGGGCGAGCCGCTGCTCAGGCAGGTGGCCGCCGCCGTGCAGCGCTTCGACGCCGACCTCACCGCGCTGGTCGCCGACATGAACGATACGATGCGCGCCCTGCACGGCGCCGGCCTCGCGGCGCCGCAGATCGGTGTCAGCGTGCGGGTGGTCATCTTCGAGGTAACGTCCAATCCGCGCTATCCCGAGGTGGCGCCGATACCCTATACCGTGCTGGTCAACCCCGAGCTCGCACCAATCGGCGAGAGCCAGGAAGAAGGTTGGGAAGGCTGCCTCTCGGTTCCCGGATTGCGGGGACTGGTCCCGCGTCACCAGAAGCTGCGCTATCGCGGCTTTGACATCGAGGGTACACCCATCGACCGCACGGTCGAGGGTTTCCATGCGCGGGTGGTGCAGCACGAAGTCGACCACCTGGATGGCATTCTTTACCCGCAGCGCATACGGGACCTGCGCAACTTCGGCTTCGAGCACGCCCTCATCGGCCGGATGACGCCGATGCCGGACTGATCACTCCGAGGGTCCGGTGTTGGCTCCTGGATCGAAGCGCATCGGCTTGGTGACACCCATGCGCGAGAGCTCCTTCAACAGCGCTTCCGCAAGCTCCTGATGAGCGGCGCGGTCGAAGAGCGGCGCCGCGTCCCAGTCGTATGCCCAGGGATGACTGGTCCGTAACTTCGCCGGCTCATCGGCATAGCGGGGAATGACGTGGGCGTGGAGCGCCGGCTCGAGGTTACCGAGGATGGCGTAGTTGATTCGCTCCGCTCCAGTCACCTTGAGTACCGCATCCCCCAGACGCGCGAGGTCCTGGAGGAAAAGCGCGCGCTCGTGGGCGCCGAGGGCGTTGAGGCTGGGGACGACAGGGTCGGGAAGAAGCAGCGCGTACCCGCGCAGGAACTGACGCTCGCCGAATACCGCCCAACCGGAGAAGAGACGCGCGATGACGCGCGGCTCGCGGCCCGCCCTGGCCGCCGCCACCTGCCGGTGGATCGCCGTCTCCGGCGCGCCCTTGGGGTCGCTTTTCAACACGCGACTCCCAGCTCGCGAAGCGCGCCCACCGTCGTGTCGTAACCGCCATGCACGATGCCGTGCCAACCGCGGCGGCGCGCCGCCACGATATTTTCCGCACGATCGTCGATGAAGACGGTCTCCGCCGGCGTCAACGAGAAACGCCGCTCGGCCTCCACATAGATGCCGTCGTGGGGCTTCATCACCCCGGCGAGGAACGAGGGCAGCGCACCGTGACCGATGCGGTGCAGCTCGTACTCGCGCGAAAGGTGTGTCCAGTGCAGATCGCCTATGTTGGACAGGAGGTAGACGCGGTAACGATCGCTCAGCCGGCGCGCGAGGTCCACCATCGCCGGCTGCAGCTCGAACATGTCGACCCAGCTCGAGCGCGCCGCCTCGAGGTCCATGGGCCGCGACGCGAGAGCAGCGAAGCGCGCGAGTAATCCCCGGCCATCCATGCGCCCACATTCGTGATCCTCGAGCGCGATGCGCGCCAGCACGGAATCGAGGTCGGGCGCTTCCGCTCCGTGAGCGGACAGGAAGTCGAGGAACGGCTGGTGATCCAAATGCACGAACACCCAGCCGATGTCGAACACTACGTTACGAATCAAGCCGCCTCCCGTGGATCTGCAGGTTGCCGCGCCATTGTACGGCGGCCCCGGCTCGCACGATGTGCGGTGGCCGGCGATTTGAGCCGAACGCTCACAACGGGAACGGCATCACGGTACCGGTGTCACCGGGCGTGCCGTTCACGGCTACCACCGTCGCCTTGGGGAAGAAGTTGAACTCCGAGGCACTGGCCCACGTGTATGCCCCCATGGCTCTTCCGACGATGAGGTCGCCCACCTCCAGCTTCGGCAGCAGAAGATTTTCCGCAATGACATCGATGCTGTCGCACGTGGGGCCCGCCAGTACCGACGGCAGGCGCTCCTCACTGGCACGCAACGGCTCCACCGGATAGCGCGCGTGATCGTAGAGCTGCCCGCTGTAGGAGCCATAGAGCCCGTCGTCGAGGTAATACCACCAGTGTCCCTCGCGGCGCGCGCGCCCCATCACTGACGCGACACCGATCACGGCCGGCCCCACGATGTAGCGGCCGGGCTCGGCGATCACCCGCACCCTCTTGGGAAGCTTCGCCAGTGCCTCACGCAGTGGCTCGCAGAACCTGCCGATGTCCTGCACCGGCTGCGCGTAATCGATGGGAAAGCCGCCGCCGATATCGAGCGTGTCGAGTGGCCCGAGCTTCGCCTTGCGCCCCGCCGACATGAGCTTCGCGCAAGCCACAATGGCCTCGACGTGCTTCGCCGAGTCGGTTGCCTGCGAGCCGACATGGAACGACATGCCGCGCACGGTGATGCCGAGCTCCGCCGCCAGTCGTGCGACCGCCAGCGCGTCCTCCGGGTCGCAGCCGAACTTGCGCGACAGGTCGCACATCGCGCCGGGGCTGCGGAAGGACACGCGCAACAGCAGCTCGACGCGGTCGGCCAGCCGCTCGAATTTGCGCACCTCGTCGGGGTTGTCGACCACGAAGGTACGCACACCGAAATCGAGCGCGTTGCGGATGTCCTGCGGGCGCTTGATCGGGTGCGTGTGAATGCACCTGTCCGGAGTGACGCCGAGACGTCGCACCAGGTGCACTTCGCCGGTCGTCGCGAGATCGAGGAAACCGCCTTCCCCCAGTACCGTGCGCACCACCGCCGCGTGCGGCATGGGCTTGAGCGCATAGTGGAGGTCGACGCCCGGCAGCGCGGCGCGCAGTTTCCTGAACTGCACGCGCACCCGCTCGCAATCGAGAATGATGAGCGGCGAGCCGAACTGCTGGACCAGCCGGCGCACCTCCGCCGGCTGGAACGGATCGAGGAATCGAGAACGTCTCATGTGCTCAGATCGGCGCAAATCGCTTCCGGCGATTTGCGCAGCCAGCCGGTTGGCTCATTTCACCCCGCGGCCCAGGGAGCGGCGCTGGGCCGCTTCATGACTTGCTGTTGACATTCGCTAAGGCAAGACGGCCATGGTGCCGCTGTCGTCGATGTCGCTGACACTGGCTGCCGCCCGCACCAGCCGGTCGCGGATGGCGGTCCAGCGCTCACCCTCCGGCACGTCCTGGACCAGGATTCGTTGACAGCCGGCTTTGTCCAGCGTGCGCAGGTTGGTGTAGAGATCGTGCCCGAACTGCTCCGGCCGCCGGCCGGCATTGATCCAGGTGACGTACTTGTGGGCCTTCAGCGGCAGCCGCTGCGCCAACACCGCCACGCGCCGGCCGCCCTCCGAGAGGGCCGCAGCACGGGCGTCTATCTCGCCGGACGGCACGATGGTCATCGGGGTCGTGGGCGCGTAGTGCGAGGTCGTGCCGCCCGGAACGCGCGGTGACTCGACGTCCGCGCCGATGAGCAGCTCGCCGATGACCTGTCGGATCTGCGGCGCGGTGATCGCGCCAGGTCGCAGCAGTCGCACGCTCCGTCCCTGGAAGGCGATGATCGTCGATTCCAGCCCGATCTGACACTCGCCGCCGTCGAGAATCACCCTCACCTGCTCTCCGAGCTCCTCACGCACGTGCTCGGCGCGAGTCGGCGAGAGTCTGCCGTAGCGGTTTGCGGAAGGTGCGGCGATACCGCCGCCGAAGGCGGTGAGGAGCTGCTGCGCCATCGGGTGCGAAGGAACGCGAATAGCGACGGTGTCCTGCCCGCCCGTCACGGCATCGTGAACGTTGGCGGCGCGAGCCATCACCATGGTGAGCGGTCCGGGCCAGAAGCGCTCCGCGAGCGTCATGGCGGCATCCGGCACTTCCCGCACCCAGCGAGGCAGGAAGCGCGGGCTGTCGAGGTGCACGATCACCGGATGATTGCTCGGCCTGCCCTTCGCCTCGAAGATCTTGCGGACCGCGGCCGGATTCTGCGCATTAGCGCCCAGCCCGTAGACCGTCTCGGTGGGAAAAGCGACGAGCTCGCCGTCGCGCAGCGCCTGCACGGCGGTCTCGATCTCGACCTGGGTAGCTCTGACCACTCGAACCATGATGATGGGGATTCTAGCAAGCCGCCCGGCGATCCCCCGGTCATTCCAACCGTTGCATTTTCACGACAGCCCACGAGCCCATCAACCCATGTCTATTCCGAAATTCGTGAAGCAGCACAACGCGCACGCGCTCTTCTTCCAGGCACAGGGACTGTGCCCCGCCGCCGCAGGTGGCGGAGCTTCGAGCAAAAACCACGCTTTTTGCTCGAAGCAGCGCTGGGCCGGGCAGGATGCCCGGATCCAGCGCTATTTATTCAAGAGACCTTCGTGTCCAGCCGTCGGGCGTCCTCAGGAGCTCATAAGCGGGCCAATAGTGCTTGTCGAGCTTGAGGGTGATCACATCCGGAGCATTGTTCCAGGTGATCGTGGTCAGTCGCAATGAAGAGCGGTCCGGCCGGCCGGCAACCGCCCTGATGAACGCGTCGAGATCGGGCGTCGGCTGGCCATCGACCTGTACGATGCGGCGTCCCGGGTAGAGCCCATAGCGCGCCGAAGGCGATCCGTATGCGAAGTAGTCCACATAGACGCCCACGGGAGGAATGCCCCGCTGCGCGCGCATCGCTTGGAACGGTGCCTGCAGCGTTGCGCCTGCCCATTGGACGACTCTCTTGAGTTCCGCTCCGGACAGCGCCACCGTCGGCACCGTGAGCGTCTGCTCGCCGCCGCCTCTCCAAACCGTCACCTGCACTTCGGCTTGATCCTCGGTCGCCTGCTCGACCTCGCGGAATTCCGTGACGACCTTGCCGTCGAGCGCCAGCAGGAGATCGCCCGGCTGCAGGAGTGAGGACGCGGGCGAGCCGCCAGCCGTGCGTATCACGGTCAGCACCTGACGCTCCGTGGGACTGTGGAGAGCAAGTCTCGTCGTCCAATCCGCCGAGAGCCCCATCTGGCGTGCGCTGGCAAGCGGCTCAGGATCGAGCTCGACATCGAGGGAATGCAATGGATGGCCGCTGCGCACGCGATCAACCATGTCTGCGACGAGGCCGATTGGCACGCCGCGCAGAGTCTGCGCGACGCCGCTGTCGTTGTCATACGCGAAGCTCGACCACGTTCCTAGCACGTTGCCGGACGCATCCGTGAGCACGCCGTCGAATTCGCTCGGCGGGTTGACCAGGCCGACGGTCTCGATGTTGGTATCGCGGAAGCGCATGGTGCGCGAAAGGGGCAGCGAGAGCGGATCGATGCTGGCGACCTCCGTCGCCCGCGAGTGCATCTGGCTGTCGTCGCCGAGTCCCACCACCCAGATTGGCTCGCCGGGCGTGAGCTTCTCGGGCTTCAGAGTCGCGGCTCTCACCGGCGTCGTGCCGATGAGCCTGGGGTCGTAGGCGACGATCGAGAAGTTATGTACGGGGTTGACGTAGACGACCCGTCCAGGCACCTGGACCGTACCCGCGAACGTCACCGTGACGTCGCCGAGCGAGACCGGCACCGTGTCTCTGTCGACCACCACGAGGCCGCGCTGTGCGTCCACGACCAGGCCCGTGCCATGGTAGAAGTGCTCGGTCACGCCGGAGACCGAGTACGGCATGCTGAACGTCACCGTCACAAGCGAGGGGGCGAGAGCGGTGAGCCGCGGGTCCTGGTACTTCGGGAACCGCGTCGAGCTCACCGGATCAGGCTTGGGCGCCGGCCCCGGCCCGAGCGGCACGCAGGGCCAGGTGCCGAGGTCATCGTCCCGTACGCACTGCGCCTCCGGATACCACAGCCGGTCCATCCGGAAGGAGCCGAGCTCGCTGCTGTTGGTATCATCGACCGTCGTGAAGCGTACGTTGGCGTAATCGCCGTCACCGAGACTGCCGAGCGCCCGGCGGAAGTCGCCGAGATCATCGATCGGCATCGAGTTGACCTGGCTGATCACGGCGCCGCGGGGAATTCCGGCGGCGCCGAACACGTATCCGGAGTTGGCGACGAACACGCCGCGCGGCGGCACGTTGAGCTGGCGCGCCTCCTCGTAGGAGAGCGTGTTGACCACCGCATCGCCGAACTGCACGTAGCTGCTCGGCGTGATGGCGGTCAGGTCGCCGACGGGTAGGATCACCGACACCGGCTTGCCGCCGCGCACCAGATCCAACCGGATCTGCCGCCCGACCGAGGAGTCGAGCGTCTCCTCGACCGGATCGAACGTGGTCACATAGCGGCCGTTGATCCGCAGCAGGATGTCTCCCGGCTGCAGCGCGAGCGCGCTCGGCGTCCCCGGCAGCACGCTCGCGACCGCCAGCATGCCGGTGCGCTGCGGAAACTGCCTGCGCACGGCCGCCTCGATGCCGAGCGGGAGGCCCAGGCGCTCGAGCTCGTCGTACGGTGTGTAGTTGAAAACCGTGTAGAGCGTCCCGCGGGGGACCGGCTTGCCTTGCTGAATCAGCTGCAACGCCCGCCGCACGCGCTCGAGCGGCAGATAGAAGCTCGATGCGGAGTTGTCGGCGCCGCCGGCATTGAGCGCGACGACGCGGCCCTGGATGTCGATGACCGGCGATCCGGACGAGCCGCCGGAGGTGCCGGACGCCGCCTGCATGTAGAAAGTATTGAAGTCGTTGTACTTGCCGAAGCCGTAGTCCGGCGCCTCCCGGTCGAGCCGGGCGAGCGTGCCGGCGAGGATCGAGAGCTGCTCGCCGGCGTTGTTGCCCACCACCCGGATCTCCCTGCCGACCGCGGCGCCCTGGGGATAGAGCTCGAGCGGCTTCGGCTGGATGTAGTGCAGCTTCTTCGGATCGTAACGGTAGAAGCCGAAGTCGTGCACCGGATCGCGGTAGATCGGGTAGAGCTGCACCACCTCGCGGTCGAGGAAGACTGCTTCGGCGGTGACCGGTCCGGGGGTCACGACGTGCCGGTTGGTGAGGATGATGCCGCGCTTGGCGTCCACGACGAAGCCGGTCGCCTGCGCGGTCTCGTTCCAATCCGTGTCGAAGGCGCGCACTTCATCGACGTTGATGGAGACGACACTGCTCGCTATGCGCTCGAGCGTGGCTGCCCAGGTGGGGTTGGCCTCGCCCACCACCGCCTGGTGGGCGATATGCGCGGCTTGGCGTGTTCCGCCCGGCAGCCGCGAGGTGCCCTGGGGCGCCGCGGCAGCGAGGCCAAGGGGCGCGCAGGCGGCGAGTAGAAGAAGATCAAGAGGTCGGGGGAATCGCATGGGCTCCGGTCGGCTTCCACGTGAGGTCCAATTGCTTGGCCGCCCGAACATCATCCAGGCGCCGTACGGGCATGGTATGCGGAGCGCCGGTGACGCGCTCGGGTTCTTGCGCGGCTTCGGCGAGGATCTCGCCCATCGCGGCGATGAAGGCATCGAGCGCCGCCTTGCTCTCGGTCTCCGTCGGCTCGATGAGCAGGCACTCCGGCACCAGGAGCGGGAAGTAGGTCGTCGGCGCGTGCATGCCGTGATCGAGCAGCCGCTTGGCGAAATCCATGGCCGTGACGCCGAGCTCCTTCGCCTGGCGCTTGAGAGTGATGATGAGCTCGTGACTGGCGCGGCGGTCGGGATAAGCCGCATCGAAGCCTGCGCGGGTCAGTTGCGCGAGGAGATAGTTGGCGTTGAGCGTGGCGTACTCGCTCACCTTCGCCATTCCCTCCCGGCCGAGCATGCGCATGTAGATGTAGGCGCGAAGGAGTACCCCGGCGTTGCCCATGAACGCCGACAGCCGGCCGATCGACTGCGGCAGGTCCCGCTCCGTCAGCCAACAATAGCGCTCGCCGCGCCGCCCGACGATCGGCACCGGCAGGAACGGCGCCAGCCGCGCGCTTACTCCAACCGGTCCGGCGCCAGGACCACCGCCGCCGTGCGGCGTGGAGAAGGTCTTGTGCAGATTGACGTGAATGACGTCGAAGCCCATATCGCCCGGCCGCACCTTGCCGAGAATGGCGTTGAGATTCGCGCCGTCGTAATAGAGCAAGCCTCCGGCAGCATGCACCGTGTGCGCCACTTCTTCGATCCGCCGCTCGAACACGCCGAGAGTGGACGGGTTGGTCAGCATGATGCCGGCGGTGCTGGGACCGACAGCGGCCTTCAGTGCTTCGATGTCGACGTCGCCCTCGGTGTTGACGGGCACTTCGCGCACGACACAGCCGCACATCGTGGCGGTGGCGGGATTGGTGCCATGGGCCGCTCCCGGCACGATGATCTCGTTGCGCTGCAGATCCCCGCGCGCACGGTGATAGGCGCGAATCATGGCGACGCCGGCGAATTCGCCCTGGGCGCCGGCCATCGGGCTCAACGCCACGGCCTGCATCCCGGTCACGGCCTTCAGCATCTCCTGCAGCTCGTAGAGACACGCTAGAAATCCCTGTCCCACGCTTTCCGGCGACAGCGGATGGCGCGCCAGCAGCTCAGGCAGCATCGAGTACTGATTGCAGGCCTTCGGGTTGTACTTCATCGTGCACGACCCGAGCGGGTAGAAGTGCGTGTCGATCGAGAAGTTGAGCTGTGAGAGGCGCGTGAAGTGCCGCACGGCCTCGAGCTCGCTGACCTCCGGCAGCAGGGGCCGCCCGGCCCGGCGCAGCTTCGCGGGCAAGTCGTCGGCCGCGGCCGGCCCGGGATCACGCGGCCATTGGTCCTCGGCGCCACGGCCGGGGACGGAATACTCGAAGATGGGCTTTTCCAGTCGGGTGCTCATGATGTTGCAGCCTCAGGCCGCGCGCGCTTCGCGCAGGCATTCGGCGAGCGCGCTCGCGTAGCGCTCGATGTCGGCGGATGTCTTGGTCTCGGTCGCGCAGACGAGCAGCGCGGGCCCGAGCTCGGGATAGTGCTCACTCAGGTCGAGGCCGCCGAGGATCCCGCGCGCGGTGAGCTTCTCCAGCACCGGCGCCAGCGGGCGGTCGAGCGCGATGGCCTCCTCGTGGAAGACCGGACCGCGGAACAGGCGCCGCACGCCCGGCACCCGGGTCAGCGCGCCAACGAGCTCGCGCGTGCGCGCGTGCGCCGCGGCGGCGACCCGCTCCAGGCCCGCGGGCCCCATCAGCGACAGATAGACCGTCGCGGCCGTCACCAGCAGCCCCTGGTTGGTGCAGATGTTGGAAGTTGCCTTGCCGCGGCGAATGTGCTGCTCGCGAGCCTGCAGTGTCAGCGTGAAGCCCGAGCGTCCGGCCGCATCCAACGTACGGCCGACGATCCGGCCCGGCATGTGACGCACGTGCTCCATGCGGGCTGCCATGAAGCCGAAGTACGGGCCGCCCGAGGAGAGCGGCACCCCTAAAGGCTGGCCTTCGCCTACGGCGATGTCCGCGCCCCTGTTCGCGGCCTTGTTCACTTCCGCCCCCCCCCACTGACCCGGGGGTTTCAAGAGCGCCAGCGAAGTGGGATTCACCACGGCGACCACCAGGATGTTGCGCGCGTGCGCCCAGTCGCAGAGCGCATCGACGTCCTCGAGGCGTCCGAAGAAGTTCGGCTGCTGAATGACGAGCGCGGTGATGTCCTGGCCGTCGTAGCGATCGAGCGCGCCGGCGGGAATACAGCCCTCCTCCGTGCAGTAGGGCAACTCCTCGAAGACCAGCTCCTGGTTGCCCGCGACGGCCGCAGCCGTCCTGCGGTAGTGCGGGTGCACGGTAGTCGGTACGAGAATCCGCTTCGAGTGTGACTTGCGATTGGCGCGCACGGCCATCAGGCACGCCTCCCCCATGGCGCTCGCGCCATCGTAGAGCGATGCGTTCGAGACCTCCAGGCCCGTCAGGCTGGCCATCATGGTCTGGTACTCGTAGAGGAGCTGCAGCGTGCCCTGGCTCGCCTCGGCCTGATAAGGCGTGTAGGCGCTGTAGAACTCGCCGCGCGTCGCAATGGCCCACACCGCCGCGGGGATGTGATGCTCGTAGGCGCCCGCGCCGATGAAACAGAGCGGGCGGCCGTCGAGGCGTGCCCGCTCTGTCATCAGCCGGCCGACCTCCATCTCGCTCGCGGCTTCAGGCACGCCGGCGAGCGCAGCCAGCCGCAGATTGGCGGGGATCTCGTCGAAGAGCTGCTCGATGCTGCCGACGCCGATGGCCTCGAGCATCGACTCGACATCTCCGCGGGTGTGAGGGATGAATGCCATCAGTCGCCCTCCTCCGCGATCAGCTTCTCGTAATCCGCGGGGCTGAGGAGCGTCGCGCTCGCGCCGGCCGACGGCCGTATGCGCATCAGCCAGCCCTTGCCGTAGGCGTCGGAATTGATGGCTTCCGGCTCCGCGGCAAGCGCCGCATTGCCTGCGGTCACCTCGCCGGCGATGGGCGAGTAGACATCCGAGGCGGCCTTGACCGACTCCACGACCGCGAACGGCTCGCCGGCCGAGAGCTTGCGCCCGGCCTCGGGCACTTCCACGAACACCAGGTCGCCTAGCGCATGCTGCGCGTGATCGGTGATGCCTACTTCCACCGTGCCGTCGGGCAGGGTGCGCAGCCATTCGTGGGTCTTCGTGTACTTGAGATCGGACGGGACGTTGCTCATCGGCGCTCCAGACTTGAGCTTGGATTGGAGAACGGGGTAACGGTTCGGAATCGACGGCGCTTAAATCACTTCTGGCGAGACCAGCGCTTTGCCGTGACGGACGAACGGCGGCCGCACGATGCGCGCATCGAGCAGCTTGCCGCGAATGTCGACCTGCGCACTGGCCCCAGCCGCGGCCGGCACGCGCGCCAGCGCGATCGAGCGCTCCAGAGTGGGGGAAAAGGTTCCGCTGGTGATCTCGCCTTCGCCGGCTTCGGGTACCAGTACCTTCTGATGCGAGCGCAGGACGCCACGCCCCTCGAGCAGCAGGCCTACCAGCTTGCGCTGCGGCCCGCGGGCGCGAATGGCCTCGAGCGCCCCGCGGCCGATGAAAGCCCGCTCGCGCGGCTCGAGCGCCACCGTCCAGGCCAGGCCGGACTCAAACGGGCTCGTGCGCTCGTCCATGTCGCTGCCGTAGAGATTCATGCCGGCCTCGAGGCGTAGGGTATCGCGTGCGCCAAGCCCGCATGAGGTGACACCGGCGGAATTCAACGCCTTCCACACTCGCTGAGCTTCCGCCGCGGGCAACATAATCTCGAAGCCGTCTTCGCCGGTGTAGCCGGTGCGCGCGACGAACCAACCATCGATCTCGCGTCCGAAGAACGGCTCCAGAGCGAGCGCGCTCGTGGCGCCGGGCGGTGAAAGCAGGCTCGCGGCCTTGCCGCGGGCTTCCGGACCTTGCACGGCCAGCATGGCGAGGTCTGTGCGCTCGAGGATATCGACGCCGAATGCCGCTGCATGCCGCCGCATCCACACGAGATCGCCGTCGCGCGTACCCGCGTTGACGACCGCGCGGAAACCCGACTCTCCAAGAAAGTAAACGATCAGATCGTCGATGACGCCGCCCGTCTCATTGAGCATGCAGCCGTATAGCGCCTTGCCAGGCACCTTCAGCTTGCCGACGTCGTTGGCGAGGAGACTCTGGAGGAATTGCCTCACCCGCGCACCCTTGAGGTCGGCGACGCACATGTGCGAGACGTCGAATACGCCAGCGCCGCGGCGCACGGCGTGGTGCTCAGCGATCTGGGAGCCATACTGCAGGGGCATGTCCCAGCCGCCGAAGTCGACGATCCTGGCGCCGAGCTTCTGGTGCAGGTCGAATAGCGGGGTTCGTCGCGTCACAGGTCACTCCGGCATCATGAGCGGCATGGGCATACGAATGCCCTTGCCGCCCTCTGTCCGGTGACCTGAGAGATCGGGCGCCGACGGCGCCGCTCCCCTTCGGTGGGTGGGCGCCAGCGGCGTCCACCACTCTCCAGAGACCCCGCGATCTGCCGTTCGTGTGCCTGAGCGTTTCCGGGCGGAGCTTGCGCCTTCGGCGTTCCGGCGGTGGCCGGACTCTCTCCGGACAGACCGAATGTGTGGGGTCCGGCGATCATACCATTTGGCATCCTCGCCCGCCTCAAGTGGGGACGATTCCTACCGCGCTGCGTGAGCAATCTCACGCAGATTCGCTTCGATGGGTTCCTGGGCCGACGCCCCTTGGGCAGGCGAAGTCTCTCCACAGGCTGCGACGCGGTGCCCCCGCGCCAAAACGTTGATGGCCCCGACCAGATCGGCGTTCGCCGAGAATCCACACTTGACGCACCGGAATTGCGTCTGGGTCCGCCGGTTCGCCGCTTCCGAATGACCGCATGCGGGACATTCCCGACTAGTATTTTGCGGCGGCACAGCGATGAGGATGCCCCCGTTCCACGCCAGCTTATAGTCGAGCTGACGGCGGAACTCGAACCACCCCTGATCGAGGATCGAGCGATTCAGGCCCGATTTGGCCCGAACTCGAGTACCCGGATTGGCAACAGTTCCTGAGGCCGACTTGGACATGTTCCGCACCCGCAAATCTTCGACGCAGACCATCGCGTGGCTTTTGCTGATGGCGGTCGAGATCTTATGCAGGTAGTCGCGGCGACAGTTACCGATCCGCGCATAAACCTTCTGCACTTTCCTTCTGGCTTTCTGCCAATTTTTTCCGAACTTGCATCTGCGGCTCATCATTCGCTGATAGTGAGCGAGCCGTTGCTGGTGACGCTTGAAGCTTCGGAGCGGCTTGTACACTGTGCCGTCCGATAGCGTGGCAAAGCGCGCCACTCCGAGATCTATGCCGATCGCACCAGCGGAACACGGCACAGGCTGCGCCGCTTCACGTGCGGTCTGGATCGACACGAACCACTTGCCCGCTCCGAAGGATACCGTGGCGTTACCCACCTCCCCCGGCACTGCGATAGCGCATCCAGCCAATCTTGGGCAGAAAGACGCGGCCATTAGCCTGATCAAGTTTGGTGCCCTGCGGAAAGCGAAAACTGTCGCGCCGTCCCCTTTTCTTGAGCCGCGGATGCGCCGCCCGCTTCGCCAAGAAATTGTCATAGGCTCGCTCTAGGTCCTTCAGTGCTTGCTGCAGGACTTGCGAGTGAGCATCGGCCAACCACGCTGTCTGCGGGTCATTTCGCCAAATCGTGAGTGCCTTGCAAAGCCCGGCGTAGCCGAGCTTCCTTTCCCCGCGCTCGTACCGCTCGCGCTGCAAGGTCAGCGCACGGTTGTACACGTACCGACAGCAGCCGGCGAATCGCCGCATCATACGACGCTGAAGCCCGAGCGGGCACAGCTCGAACTTGTAGGCCTGCAACGCTCCATGCTGACATGATACCAGTGGTCTGTAGACAAGGCTTGGAGGCGCCGGCTCATGGAAACGGATGGCGGATGAGGGTCTCCGCATGCCGGTCGAATAGCCGTCGAACGTCCGGCAATGCTATTGGCGGGCGGACTTTCTGGTCTCCAGCTTACTCTGCCCCACACCCACCGCCGGGCACCCTCGGCCAGCAAAGACCTCGGTGGGCGGCTGCGGAGGCCTCAAACCGCCTCGCCGCCGCCCTAGCCTTGGCCACCTCCAGCCTGAAGGCCGGGACCCCTCCGCGCATCCTGCTAAAATTCCTATCCTCAGGAAGCGCTTCTCCGGCAGGTACCATGTCCTCCATTCAGCGTCGCAAGTCCGTCCAGGTCTCCATCGGCCCCGTCCGGGTGGGCGGGGCGGCACCGATCGTCGTGCAGTCGATGACGAATACCGACACGGCGGATGTCGAGGGCACCGCGCAGCAGGTGAAGTCGCTCGCCCGCGCGGGGTCGGAGCTGGTGCGCATTACGGTCAATACGGCCGAGGCCGCGGAGGCGGTGCCGCATATCCGCAACCGCCTCGACCAGCTCGGGGTGGCGGTGCCGCTGATCGGCGACTTTCATTTCAATGGCCACAAGCTCCTGCGCGAGCATCCGGGGTGTGCGGAAGCGCTGGGCAAGTACCGCATCAACCCGGGCAACGTGGGGCGCGGCAGCAAGCGCGACCCGCAGTTCGCGGAGATGATCGAGACGGCGTGCCGCTATGGCAAGCCTGTTCGGATCGGCGTCAACTGGGGCAGTCTCGACCAGGATTTGCTCACCCGGCTCATGGATGAGAATTCCTCCAGGGCGGAGCCGTTGAGCGCGCAGCAGATCATGCGCAATGCCGTGGTGCTGTCGGCGCTGGAGAGCGCGCGGCGGGCGGAGGAGCTGGGGATGGCTCATGACCGCATCATTCTCTCGGCCAAGGTGAGTGGGGTACAGGATCTCGTTGCGATCTACGCTGACCTCGGGGGGCGCTGCGATTACCCGCTGCACCTGGGGCTGACTGAGGCGGGGATGGGGTCGAAGGGGATCGTGGCCTCTACGGCGGGGATCGCGGTGCTGTTGCAGCAGGGAATTGGCGACACGATACGCGTGTCGCTCACGCCGGAGCCGGGAGGGGATCGGACGCAGGAAGTCATCGTGGCGCAGGAGATTCTGCAGACGATGGGGCTGCGGTCGTTTTTGCCGCTCGTGACGGCGTGCCCGGGGTGCGGGCGTACCACGAGTACGGTGTTCCAGGAGCTGGCTCAGCGGATTCAGTCCCACATCCGGCACAAGATGCCGGAGTGGCGTCGGGAATACGATGGAGTCGAGGACATGACGGTGGCGGTCATGGGGTGCGTCGTCAATGGGCCCGGGGAGAGCAAGCACGCCAACATTGGGATCAGCTTGCCGGGGACGGGGGAGCGGGCGGTGGCGCCTGTGTACGAGGATGGGGAGAAGACGGTCACTTTGAAGGGGGACCGGATCACGGAGGAGTTTCAGGAGCTGCTCGAGCGGTATGTTGCCAGGACGTTCAGCAAGAAGAGGGTTACTGCCGGCGCTACTGTGGCTTGAAGGAGCGTACCGCAAAATAATCCTGGCCGGAACGCCGTGAATACATCCCTGTAGGCTCGCGGATCGCCGTCCTGGCGATCAGCGTCCCGCCAGGATTATTTTGCGATGCGCTCCCATCGACAGTGATTGCGGGACGTCAGCGGGAGATGTTTATGAGCGAGCTGTCTGAGAAGCATTGCAAGCCGTGTGAAGGGGGCGTGGCACCGTACTCGCGCGAGCAGGCGGAGCGGCTCATGAAGCACCTCGCGAGCGAGTGGGTCCTGTCGAAGGAAGGGCCGTACCTGCGACGGGAGTTCAAGTTCAAGGACTTCTATCGGACGATGAGCTTCGTCAATGCGCTCGCGCATATCGCCAACATCGAGGACCATCATCCGGACCTCGAGGTAGGATACAACTACTGCCGCGTGCAGTACACGACGCACGCCATCAAGGGATTGTGCGAGAACGACTTTATATGCGCCTCGAAGATCGATCAGATACCGCTCAGTTGAGGGCGGCGACGGCGCCTAGGTAAGCGCGGGCGCGAGCCGAGTCTGCAGCAGATAAACGGCCGTGCTGATGCCTACCAACACGAGCAGACCGAGGATTTCCATCCGCGACCCGAGGGCGATCGTCGCCAGCATGCCGGCGATTCCGACCGTCGCCGCGAAACCGAGCCAGCGAAAATTGAGCGCCATACCCGCTAGGGCTACGTTGCTGCGCGCCACGATGCTCGCCGCGAGGCCCCAGGTTCCCAGCCGTCTCACCAGTCCGGCGTCACGCGCGGCGGCCTTCATGCCGGCGGCGCCCCCATGCTCGCGCAATTGGCCCCCGTGCGCCCTCGCAGCCGCACTGGCGCGGTCTCCGGGAAGAGCATATACGCGATCTGACCGATCAGCGTGAAAGCGGTCAGATACCAGGCGGGGGAAGTCGCGCTGCCGGTAACGTGAATGAGCCAGGTCACCACGACCTGGGTCGTGCCGCCGAAGAGGGCGACGGCGGTGGCATAGGCGGTGCCGAACGCACCACTCCTGATGCGCCGCGGCAGCGCCTCGATCATTGCGGCGCAGAAGGTCCCAAAGTTCGCGTAGGAAAGCGCCGACAGCAGAGCCATGCCGCAGACTAACGCGGCGGCCGAGCGCGCGGCGCTCACCCAGGCAAACACCGGGTAAATGGCCAGCAGAAAGCCGAGATTGCACCAAACGTTGATCGGCCAGCGGCCATATCGATCCGAAAGGCGCCCACCGAGCAGCACGGCCGGGATACCCGCCGCAAAGCCTGCAAGGGCCGCGAGGAACCCCGTCCGGGCCGGCAAATGCAGAGTCGACTGCGCGTAGGTCGCAATGTAGTCGAGAATGTACGTGCCGACGGTACCTGCGGTAATGATGATCAGGCCCAACACGATGATCCGCCAATGGCGCCGCGCCAGCTCCCCGCGCCCCGGTTCCGCCGCTTCCGCAGGCGCTGCGGCGGCAATGCGGGGCGCCTGCGGCATGTCTGCCTCTCCCTCGTGGAGCGTTTCGCGGAGATTGCCTCGCAACCAGTAGCCGACCGGCACCGTCACGGCGCCGACGAGGAAGGCGATGCGCCAGCCGTAGGCATCCAGGCTGCCCGCAGGCAACAAGGCCGCGAGCGCCGCTCCGACGAGGCTCCCCATGACCAGGGCGATGAGCTGGCTCACACCCTGCCATGAGACGGTCTGACCGCGCCTCTCGGGAAGGGCCGCTTCGGCAAGAAAGGCCGTATTCGCGCCAACTTCGCCGCCGAGCGAGAAACCCTGTACCAGGCGTGCCAGTACCGCGAGGACGGGTGCGGTCACACCGATCAACGCGTAGGGCGGAATGATTGCCAGCGCAACGATAGACGCGCCGATCATCACCAGGGACAGCAGCATCGCCGGCCGTCGCCCAGCCTTGTCGGCGTAGGCGCCGAGCACCAGGGCGCCGATCGGCCGGGTGAGAAACCCGGCGCCAAAGGTGGCCAGCGAGAGCATCAGGCTGACGTAGGCGTTCGCCGCCGGAAAGAAGGCATGCCCCATCTGGATGGCGAACAGCGCGTAGATCAGGAAGTCGTAGAACTCGAGCGCATTGCCGATGGTGGCGGCGATGATGTCGCTCGCTCTGGGCGCGGATAGCGTCGCGGGATTCTCCTCGTCCATCAGGCAGGCTGCGCGGCTGGAGGTGCCGGGAAGAGCTGCCGGCGAAGAGAGAGTATCCAGATGGCCGGAACGAGTTGCGTGTTCACGACGTCCCGCTCGGCTGCGTTCACGCTGGCGGCAATCCACTATTGCGCGCGCGCACGGCTTTGACTCCGGCGGCCGTGATGCGATCGCGATAGTGATTGCCGAAATGGCTGCGCACGAAGTTGATCACGGCGGCGATCTCGGCGTCGCTCAGGGTCACGTGTTCCATCGCGTCGAAGCCCGTGTAATCGGGCCGGGGGCGGAATGGCGGCATACCGCCGCGCCCGTTGAGGACGATCGCCGCCATGTACTCGGCGGAGGCCAGCCGTGCATCACGCGCCAGCGCGGGAATGTGGCCCGCACCGACAGCGCCCTCGGCGCCCGCCATGTGGCACGCCTGGCAGATGTGTCGATAGATCCCGGCGCCGCTCCCATACGCGAGCTGGGCGCCGTCGAGAATCTCGCCGCCCGGGGCGGCGGTGCTCGTGCCCTTCGCGGAGGACTGACCCCAGGCGGTGAGCACGGCGGCGAGAGTGAGGCTGATGGTGAGCAGACAGAGAAGTCGGGCCTTCATGCGTCGGCCTCCTCACGCGCACGGCGTGTCAGCCGCGTGATTGCATCGAGCGCGGAGGTGATCGCGCCCTCCTGCCAGGCCGGAAGGTAGGAAGCGTGCTCGCCAGCGAGCGCGATGCGCCCATCGATGCGGCAGAGGTTGTCGTAGTGACGCTTGCGGACGACGTCGCTCCACATCCCATAGCAGCCCATCACGAACGGCACGCGATTCCAGGCGACCGCGACGCCATTGTCGAACTCCTCCGGGTACTGCGGATGAATGAACGCGCCCTGGCGCACCGCCTCGCGAACGCGCAGCGCCGGACTCAGCGCGGTGAACTCGAGCGCCGGCTCGCCCAGGGTGTAGGCGCCGAGCAGCACGCCCTTGCCGTCGCTAAAGTAGTCGCAACACGGGTAGGCAATACCGAGAATTGGCTGGTCGGTATAGGTATTGCCGCCGTAGATGGCCTCATCCTGTTCCCAGAACCGGCGCTTGAACTGCAGGCCGATCTTGAGTGCGGGCGCGTACGGCACGGCTGCGATCGCCTCGGCCATGGGGCGGCCGACGTTCATGGGGATCTGGTGGAGCACCGAGAGCGGAATCGTGCAGACGCACCAGTCGGCTCTCGCCTGGAGCGTCGTACCCGGCTGACGCAGGTCCTCGTAGTACGCGGTGACCCCACGGGCATCCTGATGAATGCGCGTCACCCGTGCCTGATAGCGGATCAGGTTCCCGAGAGCCCGGCCGAACGCCTCGCCGATGCGCCCCATTCCGCCCACGGGCTGAAAGAGCGTGGTCTGCATCTCGTAGATGTTGGCCAGAAACAGGCTTTGCCACAGTCCGGATTCGAGCAGCTGGTGCGCCTCGATCGGCTGCGAGGTCACGGGTTTGCCGCTCAAGCCGCCGCCGGGATCCTTGGCATAGCCGCGCGCCCCGGTGCTCGCGTCGCCGCGTACATAGCGATAGTTGGCATCGAGCGCGCCGGTGCTGCGCAGGCTCTCGAGCAGCTTCTCGCGGTCTTCGCGACTCAGGGGCGCATCCAGCGCATGTTGATTGACCGCCTTGGCGAGCAGCTCCGAGACCATACCGCGGTAGTCGGCGTCGATGCAGCGATAGCGCTGCGGCCGGCCGCCGCAAGCCTTGAGACCGTGAAGATAGGCGTTGTAATTGACCTGGATGAACGGCTCGAGGGCAACGCCGAGGCGCTTGCAGTACCCGAGCAGATAGTTGTGGTGGTAGGGGATGCGCCAGGGGCCGGGATTGAGGTACAGCCCCGGGTCGAAGCGGCACTCCTGCGTGGCGCCGCCGAGCTCGGTATAGCGATCGCCGCCACGGAGCGACCAGTTGCGCCCGCCGGGCCGGTCGTTGTATTCGAGTATCTGCACCGCGTATCCGGCGCGGCGCAGCTCGTAGGCCGCCGTCATGCCGGCGAGCCCCGCGCCCAGAATCAGCACGGAGGCGCCGCGCGGCGCCCGTCCGAGCTGCGGCTCGCCGCTGACGCGCGTGCCCTGAGCGAAGCCCAGCGCGCTCATTGCCTGATACATCGCCGCGCCGCCGGCCGCCAATCCGATCATGCGCAGCAGGTCGCGCCGGCGTGGCGCTGAAGGCGCCGTCACCTCGAGTGCCATCCCCGATCCCCCGTCATGAGTCGGAACCGGGCGACCCGGCGTCCGGGTCGCCGGGCAGACCTCACTTGCCTGGTATGTAGCTGAGGTCCTTGTCGTAGCTCCAGGCGTCCGACCAGTACTCCGCGATGGCGTCGACGAACTTCTGGTGGTTGGCTTCGGCGGCGGCCTTGCCGTAAGCGCTGTTCATCAGCTCCTTGGTTGACGGGCTGGGGTCCATGCCGACGTCGGCCCACGACTTGTTGGGCCACACCAGCACGAAGTTTTCGCCTCCCGCGCCGGCGCCATCGGTGTCCCAGCCCGCGAAGTGGGCGTTCCAGTGGGCTTTGGCGGCAGCCGCGGCGAGCATCCCGAGGGCGTCTCTGAACTGTTCCGCCTGCCCGGCTTTGATCCGATACGCGTCGACCCACATGATAGGGCTGGGATCGGGATCGCCTCCCGGCAAGTAGGTGTCCTTCGCGTTGAGTTCCGCGATCTCGCTGAATGCCTGACTGAAGTGCGGCAGCACCGCGGTGCCGAAGAGGGCGTGGCAGGCCTTGCCGGCCGGATCATGAGCATCCATGCCACCCCAGGCGCTGTAGTGCTCCAGGAAAAGATAGCGGTCCACATCGCCCGTTTCCGCATCGTAAACGTAGGTTGCGTGCTTGGCGCCATGATCGCGCAGGCACTTCTCGTAACCCTTCATCCCTTGGTTGAAGGCGTGATCCTGTGCCGGCGGGACTTCGACCACGAAGACCCGCGTGACCGGTCCAGCGGCCGCCGCCTGGGCCAGGCCCAACGCGGTTGCAAGCAACAGCGCGGAGCCGAAGATTCGATGTCCTCGAGTGATGAATCGCATGATGTCCCCTCCAAAATGAGCCGGATGATTGTATTCGCCGCAAATGACCCGCCGGGCGCCTCGCCAGGGTGGCCGTTTGCGGATCGGGTCAGTCTGCAGCACCGGCGGCGCCGCACTTTGCCGTTTGTCTCAACATAGGTCCGCGGCGCGCCCGCCGGAATCACCGGACTGCACGCCCTTCGGGGCATCACGGGAACGCTTTGCCCCGCCGTGCGACCTTGGGCAGCTCGCCGTCGAGGCCAAGGGCGCGGGTGACGAAGAAGCGCTTGACCTCGTGGCTCCGGTTGACCAGTGCGAGCCCGTGTTGCGCCATGCGCGAAAGAGGGCCGACGCCGTGGGCAAGATAGCGGTTGAAGCCCTCGATGGCCAGGGCGATGGGCTCGATCTCGCTTTTGCGCCAGCGCTCGTAGCGGCGCAGGAGGCTCTGGGCGCCGGGGTCTTCGCGCGTGCGGAAGGCGGCGGCAATCAGTTCGCAGAGTGCCGCAGCGTCCAGTAGGCCCAGGTTGACGCCCTGCCCCGCCAAGGGATGTACGACGTGCGCTGCGTCTCCGATCAACGCACACCGGTGCGCCGTGAAGCGGTGCGCCGTCAGTTTGTGAAGCGGAAACGAGAGGCGTTCTGTGCGCAGCTTCAGAGCGCCCAACACACCATCGGATTGGCTCAGCAGCTCTTGCTCGAACGCACTCGGTGACATGGCGAGCAGCGGTTCAGCCGCGGAGTCGTCGGCGGACCAGACGACGGAGCTGGAGCCGTCGGCGAGAGGCAGGAAGGCTAGTGTTCCGGTTCGGAGGAAGCGCTGCCACGCGGTGCGCTCGTGGGGGAGCTCGGTGCGGACGTTGGCCACAATCGCGGTCTGGCGGTAGCTGGACGTATCCGCGGAAAGGCCGATCGACTCGCGTACCGACGATCGGGCACCGTCCGCGCCCACGACCAACCGGCAAGCCAGCGTGCCTGAGCTCATCTCGAGCTCTACATGATGATCGTGTACGCGCAGCCGGGAGAGCTGACCCGGGATGACCCTGCCGCCAGCGGACTCGAAGGCCGTAAGCGCTGCCATCTGGATGAGGCGATTCTCGACGATGTAACCGAGGTTTGGTTCACCCGCATACGCCGCGTCGAACTCGAGCACGTCGTTGCTTCGTGGCTGCACGCTCTCGTGCCAGACGCGCATCCGCTCGTATGGCTGCATGCGTGACCGCGGGATCAAAGGCCACGCGCCTATGGCCGTCAGGATGCGCTCACTTGCGCGGGATAGCGCTGAGACGCGCGAATCGAGAGGGGCATCGGGCTGGGGGGCAGCGGGCCTGTTGAGCTCGAGGACGGCGACGCGCAGAGGTTGGCGCGCATCTGTTGTGGCCAACTGCAGCAACGCCGCGGCACTGGCTCCGACGGGTCCGCCACCGACAATGAGCACATCCAACGGCTCACTCGAGGCGGACGTGCCCATGGCATCCGTCATTGCAGCGGTAAGCCTCTGGCGAGGCGGGGCGTGGGGCCGCCGAAGCCCAGACTGACTCGCGCCAGCGCCCGCTTGGCGGGGGGCGAGAGGTCGAAGGCCAGCAACCCGAGGTTGCGTACCAGGCTGACACCAGGCATCCGGCTGCCGAAGAGCTTCACCAGACCGTCGGTGAAGCGCACGACGCCGCCGCGGTCGGCGGCGCGGTGCCCGGCGAATTTCCGCAGCAGCTCCGCCGATCCCACATCGCCGGTGGCGTCGGCGATCACTTCGGCGAGCAGAGCCGCATCACGCAGCCCCAGATTGAATCCCTGGCCCGCGATCGGGTGCAGCGCCTGGGCGGCATTGCCGATGAGCACGGTGCGACGGGCGACGGTGGTCGCCGCGCGACTCAGCTTCAAGGGATACGATGCGCGGCGGCCGATGCGCCGAAATCTGCCGGCCCGCCAGCCGAAGCGGCTCTGCAGCTCAGCGAGGTAGGCATCGTCCTCCAATGCGAGCATCTGCGCTGCGCGCTGTGGCGCGCACGACCAGATGGTCCCGTAGCCGCCGCCGCGAAGCGGCAGCACGGCCATCGGCCCGGTTGGCGTGAAGCGCTCGTAGGCGGTGCCGTCGTGAGCGCGATCGCCGACCACGGCGGCGGTTATCGCCACTTGCTCGTAATCCTCGACGCCGGCTTCGATGCCCGCCGCCGCGCGGACGGTGGAGTGCGCACCGTCGGCGGCTACCAGCAGACGCGCCGATGTCACTTCGCGCGCGCCGGCGGCCGTGACCACCTTGAAGTAGGCGCGCTCGGTCGTGATCTCGAGATCCTCGATGCCGGCGGGCACGCGGAGCTCCACGCCGCTGACATCCGCCAGGCGGCGCCACAGCGCCGTGCCGATCACCCTGTTGGGAACGACGTAACCGAATGCATCGATCCCGTGATCCGCGGCCTTCAGGCGCGCGAATCCGAACCGACCTGCATCCGAGACATGGATGGCACGGATCGCCGCGGCGTCGCGCGAGATCTGGTCCCAGACACCCAGGCCTTCGAAGATTCGGCGGCTGGCATTGCCCAGAGCCGTGGTGCGCTCGTCGAAGCTCGGTTGGGCCGCGGAATCCGGCGCGACACTTTCGATGAGCAGCGCCCGCACGCCCGTGCCCGCGAGGCCGAGCCCCAGGCTCGCGCCTACGAGGCCGCCGCCGATGATGGCGACGTCGAACTCTCGAAGCGCTGCCCGCGGTGCTCCGGCAGCGGGACCGTTCGGATCAGTCATGGGCGGTCGCGGCTCGAGACATCAATCTCTCGATGGCCTCGACATCCTTGGGCACGCCGTCGGTAAGAACCTGCACCCCGGTCTTCGTGACCACGACGTCGTCCTCGATGCGCACGCCAATCCGCTGAAAACGCTTCGGCACGCCGCGCGCGCCGGCGGGAATGTAAATCCCGGGCTCGATGGTGAGCGCCATGCCCGGCTCGAGCACACGCCACTCGTCACCGATCATGTAGTCCCCGACGTCGTGAACGTCCATGCCGAGCCAATGGCCGGTGCGGTGCATGAAGAAGCGCCGGTAGGCGCCATCGCGCTCGAGCTTTGCAGCCCGGCCCTTCAGCAGACCGAGTTTCACCAGCCCGTGCGTGATCACGCGAACCGCGGCCTCGTGCGGCTCGTTCCAGTGGTTTCCGGGACGCACTTTCGCGATCGCCGCCCGATTGGCCTCGAGCACGACCTCGTACACGGCGCGTTGCTCCGGCGTGAAGCGGCCCGCGACCGGGAAGGTACGCGTAATGTCGGAAGCGTAGGACTGGTACTCGCAGCCGGCGTCGACCAGCAGCACATCGCCGGCCCTGAGGGGCTGATCGTTCTCGCGGTAGTGCAGGATGCAGCTGTTGGCGCCGCCGCCGACGATGGGCTGATACGAGGTATCCGCGTTGTGCAGGCGGAACTCGTGGATGATCTCCGCCATCACCTCGTATTCCTTGAGCCCGGGCCGACAGAACTGCATCGCGCGCACGTGCGCCCGGGCGGCAATGCGCGCGGCTTCGCGCATGAGGCCGATCTCGGCGCGCGACTTGTAGAGCCGCATGTCGTGCAGGACGTGATCGAGGGCAACGATTTCCTGCGGCGAATGACGGCCGTTCCGCGCCTGGGTCCGCAGGCCGTTCACCCAGCCGACGAGCCGCTGGTCGAACTCCGGATACATGCCCATCGAATAGAACACCTTGACGCGGTTCTCCATGAGCCCGGGCAGGATCTCGTCGATATCGCTGATGGGAAAGGCATCGTCCGCGCCAAAGGCGCGTCGCGCGCCCGCCGGACCCGCGCGCCGTCCCTCCCACGTCTCGCGCGTGGCGTCGCGCTCGCGGACGAAGAGAATGTATTCGGCGTGGTCGCGCCCGGGAACGAGGACCGCGACCGACTCCGGCTCGTCGAACCCGGTCAGATAGTGGAAGTCGCTGTCCTGCCGGTAGGCGTATTCGACGTCGTTGTTGCGGTGCCGCACCGGCGCCGCCGGCAGGATGGCGATGGAGTCGCGACCCATGAGCTTCAGCAGCGCGCGGCGGCGGCGCGCGAACTCGCCGCGCAGGTCCTGCAGGCTCGCGCTCGCGGACCGCGAGACATGGGGGGGGATTGCGCGCCGCGCGGCGCTTCTATGGCGAATCAATGAAGGGGTGCTCCGGGTGAGGAGGGCTGGCCCCGCACGGGCTCGAGCTCCTCGAAGAGAACCTGCACGCTCACGCGCACGAACTCCACCAGCTCCGCGTAAGCGCTCTCGTTCGATTCCTCGGTCTGGGCGATATCAACGCCGACACGGCTGATCTCCGAGAGGTCGCGCACGATTTCCCCCACGTCGCCCGGGAGGCTGCCGGCATCCTGGACGGTGCCGGAGCCCAGCCCGTACAAAAAACCCTGACACCATTGGGCGAGCGCCGTGGCACGCTCGTCGATCGATTGCGCATCTTCCGGCAACAGCAGGTCGAACTCCATGTCCGGCGCCCGCAGGGAGCCGGTGGTCTCGGTATAAAGCTCGCGCAAGGTGGCGGCTGCGAGCGGTTGCGCCAGCCCCTCCGGCAGGATCTCGAGCAGCCAGTCCTCGAAGCGGTAGCCGACGGCCGTGCAGAGGCACCCGGCGAGCGTCCCGTGCGCCTCGGCGGCATCGGTCAACGCGCGCTCATCCGTCAGAACGTGCTGAATATCCGCGTAGATGGCTTGGATCATGCAGATCGCCATTATATGCCTTTGGAAAAACGAGTTACGATTGACCCCGCTGACAGGGCCGCACTATAGTCGGAGCCACCATGAGCGACACCTCCAAATCACAGCTCGATCTCGAGCTGGCGCGCCTGTCCCGGCGTATCGAGGAGCTGGTGGCCACCGTGGATCATCTGCGGGAGGAGAACCGCGCACTGCGTCAGCGGCACGAGTCGCTCACCACCGAGCGCGCCTCGCTCCTATCGAAGAACGAGCAAGTGCGCACCCGCGTCGAGGCCATGATCGGCAGGCTCAAAACCCTGGAGCACGGCGCATGAGCAGTCAGGATCAGGCGCGCGTGAGCGTGCGCATCATGGAAAAAGAGTACGTGGTCTCCTGCCCCTATGACGAGCGTTCCCAGCTGCTCGACGCGGCGGAATACCTGAACGGCCGCATGCGCGAGATTCGCGACAGCGGCAAGGTCGTCGGGCTCGATCGCATCGCCGTCA